>CEUJ01095180.1_pt1 | contig 12411 bp, 15 predicted proteins | sample 361531 | NCBI WGS metagenome assembly CEUJ01 (sample SAMEA2622842, study PRJEB7988) | marine metagenome | biome: marine biome (ENVO:00000447); feature: marine epipelagic mixed layer (ENVO:xxxxxxxxx); material: "saline water (ENVO:00002010), including plankton (ENVO:xxxxxxxx)" | depth 140 m | reverse complement strand
TATATTTTTTTTTTTAAATGATGCATTTACAGTTATATTTTTTTCTTTTAGTAAATTAATAATTTGTTCTTCTATATTATCTTCATACCGAAAAATAGTATCTACTATAATATTACCATCTTTATCTGTTAAATAATCGAAAATATCTTTATGCATTTTGTATAGGCGATCATTTTTTAAGTAATCATTAAAAGACATATTACCTATTTTGACTCTAGATGATTTACGTTTTCTATAAGTATACCAAGAAACATACCAATCAAATGGATTTCTTACAACTGTAAAAGTATGATAGTCATCATATTTTTTTATCACTGATTTAATTTCACTTGCTGTACTATGCTTACTTATACCATGGATATCTCTTGATGAAATAGAATTTTTTAATACTTTATTTAAAAAATGTTCAGTAGATGTTGTTCCCGTTTTAGGAATGGCAATATAAATAAGTTTACGTTTGTGATCAATTATACACATTTATACTATTTGTTAATATTTAAATATTTACAAATAATATAATGTTTGATTTAAGGGAAATCTTGACTAGTTTAAACGAAAAAATAGGTGATATGGAAATTAATGCAGATAATATCACAAAGGTATTAAAATTTGCTATGGAGTGTGTGGAATTAACAGAGTTAAAAGGAGAAGCAAAAAAAGATTTAGCCATAAAATTAGTTCGTCAGGTAGTAGAAGATGCTCCAATAAGTGATGAAAAAGAAAAGTTGTTATTAGATATGATAGATCAAAAAATATTACATGGAATGGTAGATTTAGTAGTAGAGGCTAAAGAAGGTAAAATAGATATTAATGCTGCAACACAAGTAGCATCTGGATGTTGTGCTATATTTAAAAAGAACTAAGAAGGAACACCATTCCAATGATTAAATCCTTGTTTCGCAATGGCTTGCATACAACGCATTGCGTAACCAAACGTAGCCCCAGAATGGGGATTTGATGGTAGACCCTTTGATATCTTATCAATATTTTCATGCCCCCAATACATATATCCACGATCCTCAGGAGGATCTTCATTTTTAAACCAATCCCATAGTTCTAGGCGATCAACAGTATCAGCCATTTCTTTTAGTAATGGACGAAAATCCGATCCATAAACATTTACTTCTTTCCATTGTGTGTAGTCCGGAGTAGTAGCCATATTTTATTTTTAGTAATATTAGGGTTATTTTTATTCAATTTTCATTATCTATTTTTTCTTTATAACAAAAATACATAATACTAAGTACAGTATTTTGAATGAGTGATACAGAACCCATAACTAAAATAGGAAAATCTTGTATTGTCCAACCATGTAAAGCATAAAATATATAGCCTATTGTTTGAATAAATATAGAAATGATGCTTAGGTCATTTGATTTTTTTGTTTTATATAACTTGTATATTTGAGGTAATTTATATATAATAGTAATAGAACTAGCAATCCATCCAAATACTGTTTTGTTAGACATTATTAGTAATTGTTATATATTGTTTATATACCTTAGCATAATTTTATATCAATAAAAAATCATGAAACCTATATTAGTGTATATATTATATAGTTATGATCCAAAAACACAATTTTTCAAAAAAACAAGCTTATTTTTTCAAAAACTTTTTTGGAAAATTGCAAAATGGACAAAAAAAAAATGTCCAAAATTGAAAATCGCAAAAAAGTTTTCGTGAAAAAAACCGAAAAAAACTATTTTATTAGAAAGATGTAGGAAAAAATAAAAATTTATCGATCACAAAATCACCTACAAAAAATTTTAAGCACTAAAAAAAAGGCACGATTTCGCAAATAACTTAAAAATATTTTGGATAGTATATATAAATTGTTTCAAAATGTTTCATTTAGACAAAAAAGTTGCAAAAAGTAGCAAATCTTTTTTCTGTGAATATTGTGACTATGTTACGTCACGTAAATCCAGTTGGGAAAAACACTTGCTTACCAAAAAACATAAAAATAATTGTTTCACTTTTGTTTCAAAAAGTTGCAAAAAAGTTGCAAATTCATCATTTAAATGTGAATATTGTAATAAAATATGTAAAAGTAGAACTACATTATGGAGGCATAAAAAAAAATGTAAATCTCAAAAGGAATTTATAACAATAAAAAAAGATAAATATATAAAAGTATTAGAAAATGCAAATCAAAAAACAATAAATAATATACAAAATCAAAATAACACACAAAACATATCAATAAACTTATTTTTAAATGAACATTGTAAGAATGCTATGTCATTAGAAGAATTTATTAAAGGTGTAAATTTAACATTGGAGGATATAAATAAAAACAAAGATTTAGGTTATGCAGATAATATGTCAAATATGTTAATAAAGAATTTAAAAAATATTCCAAATAAAGAAAGACCTATACATTCAACAGATGTTAAGAGACTGAAGTTTATGGTTAAAAAGGCAGATGGTTGGGAAAAGGATGATGGTACGGAAGTAGATAATGCCGTTAGAGAATTAAAATTTAAACAAATAAATAGAATAAATGAATGGGAACTAAAGAATCCAGAATTTCAAGAGGATCCAGAAAAAATGGATGTGTGGAATAAAATGATGACTATATTTAATAATGGAAAAGATGAGAAGGAAAAATATAAAAATAGTAAAGTAATAAAAAAGAAATTAGCAGAAGTTATAAATATAAAAGACATAATACAAAAAGAAATTTAATATATTTTAATAAAAAAAAATATATTAAAAATGTAATGGGAAATGTAGTGGCAATTGTAATGTCATATAGATTATTAAAAGAGCATAATGAAAAAAAAGAAGAAAAAAATAAAGAAAAATATAAAAAAAAGAATCTATCTAGTTATTTATATGGGAAATGTATTTTCAAAGATGTGTCAATTTCTAACACAACCAATCCGTTATTACGAGAAGAAAAAAGTAGAAAAAATTTACAAAGAAGTATTTCAAGATGATATTTGGGATAATAAAATATATCCTCATGAATTAGATGTTTAAAAACAACAAAACCATCCTTTTTTTTGTTTAGGAGGAGACATCATTTTATTCCATTCTTTAATAGTATATTTATTACCCATAGATAAGTTACATCTTGCACATAGAGGTTTTAGGTTTTCTAGTGCTAAACTACCTCCTTTTGATTCAGGTTTATCATGACCAACATGAAAATCAAAAACATTAATAGTATTGTCACACCAACCGACATAACATTTATGTTCAAATTCTTTACCACAATTTCTGATCCAAAGTTGTTCACGTAATGCTTTTGGTATAGTTTTTTTTTTATCTTTATGTTTAATTATTTTTCTAGATCGTTTACGTTTATGACGTGGACGCATACCTGGCATTATATAATAATGATATATTTTTAAATACATTTATAAATTATTTACTACTATTTAGTAAAGAACTTTTTTATTATTAATATCTAATATTTTATTAGTATCGCATAAAAATGCCGAAATATTATTAATAGGTTTAATATAATTGTTAATATTATATTTATTTATAGTGACATATTGTATATTTGTACTATCATAAAGTTGTTGTATTGTAATTTGTAATGAATTTGTATTATTTAATTTCATTATTTTTTTGCATATAGATATTCTCCACCCTAATAAGGGGTCATTATAAAGAATCCAATGATCATTTTGGATATTTAGACATTCATATGAAGTAGTGGGATTATATGTTTGACTACCTAATGCTTTTATTTTTTCTATAGGAATCCACTCGTCAAATATATTAGACCATCCTAGAAATTCTACCAAATATAAACGTCTAGTTTCAACAAATGGATCTTGAACGGGTTCTAACATAATATCTTTAATATACGCCGGTCCCCAAACATTTACTTTATCTAATACATCAACAAAATCACCTATACTATAATAATTAGAGACACTGTTTTTTTTGGGTCTAATCCATGCCCATTTATTATATTCATTCCATTTATCCGCTAAAGAAGATAATACAATAGAATGTATATTATTTCTATATTTTTTAAATAATATATCTTCACTCATCATAAAAACTTTATCTGTGATTCTGTTTTTTTCTATAAAAGTTGGCATATTTATAACTGTTTTTTTAATTGTTTTTGATACTTTTTTAAGACTTTTTATATCTAGAGGCATAGTTAAATATTCTAGAATATATCTTTCTACATCTGTTGGAAGAACTTTTGTAATCATACTATATAATACAAATATTTTTTAGTTGTATAATATATGCTAAGAACATTTAGCACCTTTACAAGACAATCTATTCCTAGGGCTGTTAGAGAACAAGTTTGGCTTAAAAGAGTTGGAGAAAAATATGAAACAGAGTGTCAAGTTAGTTGGTGTAAAAATAGAATTACTGTGTTTGATTTTTCATTAGGTCATAATATTCCTGTCAGTAAGGGAGGTAGTGATAGAATATCAAATTTACATCCTATTTGTTGTAGATGTAATACTTGTATGGGTAATAAATATACTATAAAAGAGTGGAATAAGGCTTTTTAATTTAACCCGTTGAAAATTTTTTAATTTGTCTTATTTTTTCTAAGTATACAATATAATGAAAAAAAATATAATAAATTATCATCAAGCATGTAAAGATTCTAAAGAATTAGATATTATGGTAGTATCATATGGAGGAAGTGGATCAAATACATTGACAAGATATTTATCTTCTTTAAATTTTAAATGTATGTCACCAACATGGCATAAAATTTTTTGTCATTTTCCAGAACCATTAGATTGTTTCAAAATTAAATGTGTATATATCTACGATGATCCTAGAATTTCTTTTATGTCAATGAAAAGGAGAAATGTTGGTATTTGGGATGTAAATCAAAGAAAATTATCAAATAATGAAAATATAGAGTTATCTGATGAAAATTTATTAGAATTAATGATTAAGCAATTTATGGCTTGGACAAAAAATCCAAGAAAAAATATTTTTATTATTTCAAAAAAGGATTTTTTCAGTGAAAAAATAAATAATTTATTTAAATTTTTAAATATTTCACCAAAGCCTTATCCAAAATGGAAAAAACCTCATGAATACGACTTCAATAAATATAAAAATTTATTTAAAAAATATGAAAAAGAAATAAATTATATAAATAATTATAAGACATTTTAAATCTTCAACAGTTAAAAAGATTTTATTGGATTTAAAAAGATTTTATTGGTATCAATAACATTTTTTATGTCTGATAAATAAATATTTTCTCTTTCAAGTAATATATCTTTAATAGATTCTATATTTTCTTTATTTTTATCAACTAATAAACATGTTTCTGAATATTTAAAATTTAAAAAGTCAAGTAACTCTTTGTCCATTGTATCTTTTAAATAATTGCTTATTTCACTGGAAAACTGATTTAAATTATCTGTTGTATTTAAAAATTTATTTGATTTATTAAAACCAAATGTTTTAATATATTGTTTTGCAAGATTGGTTGCTTTTTCTATATCATTAAAAGCACCATTAGTTACATCTTCACAAAAAATTTCTTCACATGCTCTTCCAGCCATTAAAACCATAATGTACTGCTCTATTTTTTTTTTACTGATTAGATTCTCATCAGATACTTCTGATTGGGAGAATCCTAACATTCCTTTTTCTCTAGGTATAATACTCACTTTAACAGGATTTTCAACTAAAGGTAAGATGTAAGAAAAATATGCATGACCTGACTCATGATAAGATACAATAGTTTTTTCATTATCTAATAAAATTTTATCTTTCTCATCGCCTAGTAAAACATAATCAATCGCAGATTTTATATCTTCCTCTTCTATTTCTTTTTTATTATTTCGCACAGATATAATACCTGCTTCATTTACAATATTGGATATATCAGCACCACTTAATCCAGAAGTTAAAGTGCTAGAAATCTTACTTATATTAGGTACTATATCTTTGTCAATATTTAGTTTATTTAAATAAAAAGAAAATAAATCTTCACGATCTTGTTTAGTAGGTAAATCAACCACAATTTTTCTATCAAATCTACCTGATCTTAATAATGCTGGATCAAGAAGTTCTGGTCTATTTGTGGCAGCGAATGTCATAACATTTTTGTTTTCAGTAAATCCATCCATTTCTGTTAATAATTGATTTAATGTGTTTTCTCTTTCACTATTACCACCAATCATATTTGCTGAATTGCGTTTTTGCCCTATGGCATCTATTTCATCTATAAAAACAATACAACCGCCATTTTCATCTGCGCATTTTTTAGCGGTCTTATATAAATTTTTAATTTTAGTAGATCCAACTCCTACAAACATAGCATTAAAGTCCGATCCAGTCATATTGACGAATGGTAAATTAGCCTCTCCTGCTATGGCCTTTGCTAATAGTGTTTTACCTGTTCCAGGAGGACCAGATAATAATGCACCTTTTGGGACTTTTACGCCAATTTTTTTATATTTATCTTTATTTTTAAGTATATCTACAAATTCCATGACAGATCTTTTAGCATTACGTTGTCCTACCACATCTTTAAACTTTGTTTCTACATTTTTTATAATATCATTTGTTTTATTCATATCAAGTATTTGTTTTAATCCTCCTCCGTTACGATTCATCATATATAACATAGAGCCTAGTATGCCTAAAGAAAAGATGGGTCCTAAAAATGTTGTCCAATTAACAGATGTTTCAAAAACAATAGGTATATCTGTTTCTATTTTTTTTTCAAAGTAATCAATGCTAGGGATATTAACTTTATAATATTCTTCTTTCATTTTTTTTTTAATTATAACTGTTTTATCATTTATAACTGTAATTTTTTCAAAAGTATCTTTTTTTTCTTTTAATTCATGAATAGAAGTATCCTCTATTTTAACTTTATTATTACTAAAAAACTTATACAGTCCAAATGTGCTTGTGGCTAATAAAATACTATTTATTGTATGATTAAATAAATCATTTTTATTTTTTTTATTACTTTCAGATTTAGGTAGATTTCTTAAACTTTTTTCACGTATTATTCTCATTTTTTGCATTCTTCTGTAAATCATAATTGATATTATATAGTTATTTTTGTTTATATAATAACAAAATAAACTTTAAAAAACTATAAAGTAAGGATTAAGTATATTTTCTTTATTGTATTTTACTTCATTTGTAATAGTATGAAATAATTTTGATTCATTATGAATAACAACCTTTCCTCCTGCATATTTAACAACCGCATGGGCCGCACAAGTATCCCATTCACTAGTAGGTGCAATTCTTGGATAAACATCTGCTTTATTTTCAGCAACTAAAAGAAGTTTGATACTACTACCTGTACTAACAATATTAGGATCATCAAACTGAGTAATAAATTCTTTTGTTTCTTTATTAATGTGTGATGCTGATGCAACAATATTAAGATTTTTTTTTTTGAAATTTTTCTTTTTAATTTTTAAAGTAGTTTTAATATTATTATGAATTTTATAACTACCTTTTCCTTTAATACCTATATAAATCTCTCCAGTAACAGGAATTGAAACAATACCAAAAACAGGTATACCATTATCAACTAATCCTATATTAACAGTAAATTGGCCATTTTTTTTTACAAATTCTTTTGTTCCATCTAAAGGATCAACTAACCAAACATATTTATAATTTTTTCTAACATTAAATGGTTCATTTTTATTTTCTTCGCTAACAATTCCAATATTTAGGTCTCTGTGAAAATTTAATGCATTTAAATGATTACAAATAATATCATTGCATACTTTATCAGCCATTGTTAAAGGTGATTCATCTTCTTTATATGTTACATGAAAAAATTCATCATTGTAAATATCTAAAATTTTACTGTTACACTTTTTCATAAGTTCAATAAATCCATTTACAAAGTTGTCTTCTTGATAAAACATTTATATAATACATATAAAAATAATTTAACAATAATCTTTACTTAATGGAAAATATTACATCTGGTAAAGAAGAATTATTCCCTATAGAAGGAGGAGAGTTTTTACTTTATAGTTTAGTTTTTGTTATAGGCATTTTAAGTAGTATGGCTGGTGTGGGAGGAGGGGGAATTTTGACACCTTTATTTTACTTAGTAGGAAATTATAATCTACATTATGCTATACCCTTAAGTATAATTAGTATTATGGGAAATAGTTTAATTCGGTTTTTTTTATTAGTAAATAAAAAACATATGTTAGATAACACAATACCATTAATAGATTATGGTGTATTAACACAAATGATACCTTTTGATTCGGCAGGAAGTTATCTAGGTGTTTTTTTAAATTCTATAGTAGAAGAAACAACATTAAAATATCTTATAATAGCATTTTTTAGTTTAATTACTATAAAAACATTTCATAAAACATACAAAGTTTATAAAAAAGAAGAAAAAATGAAAAATGAAGATAATATAGTTTACATAGATGGTATTTGTGTACCTTTAATAAGAGACAACTTAAATACAGAAGTTATTCAAACAGATAGAATTAATATTAAAATGATAATCTTATCAATATTTTTATATTTATGTGGTTTTGCTGGCTTAGGTGTGTGGAAAATATATAATAAAGAATGGTATGTAGGATTTATACAATTTCTTTATTGTTTGGCTGCTGGAGGAGTAAGTATTTATATAAATAACGTTAATAAATACTCACCTAATTTAAAAAATAGTTTAAAAAATAGTTTAATTTTTGCTTTTGCTAGTTTTAGTGTAGGAACAATATCTACAATGATGGGTATAGGAGGAGGAATGATTTTTTCGGTTATTCTTCTACAATTAAAACTAACGCCAGAAATAGTGATGGCTACAAACTCTGTGTCTACGTTGACTAGTTCTATATCATCCACATTACAATATGTTTCATCTAATCGTTTGCTTATACAAATAGGTGGATTTAGTTTTATAATATCATGTGCATCAGCATATATAGGATTAACTAGTTATCAGAAATTTAAAAAGAAATTTAATAGACAATCTTTAATTGTACTATTACTTGCTATACTAATGGTAATTTCTGTTATAATGATATCTTTAAAATAATCTATCATCTTTTACTAAACCTTTGTCTTGAAGATAGGATAATACTTTATTTACTTGGTTTTCAATATTATCTAACTTAACTAAAACTTCTGGTTCTTCAGGATGTTCGAATGGATCACTAATACCTGTAAATTCTTTAATAACGCCTTGTCTAGCGAGTTTGTAAAGTCCTTTACAGTCTCTTTTTTCACATTCTTCTAATGGTGTATCAACAAAAACCTCAATGTAGTTTTTACCGATTAAATCTCTATTATAATCTCTATCTGCTTTGTATGGAGCGATATTAGCAGTCATAACAATACCATTATGTTTAACAATTTCACTTGCGATCCAACCAATTCTACGAACATTCGTTGATCTATCATTTTTATTAAATCCTAATCCTTTACTTAAATGTTGTCTTACAACATCACCATCTAATGTTGTAATATGTCTACTATCTAATGCCATTAATTTGGCTTTAAGAGCATTCATAACAGTTGATTTTCCTGATCCAGATAATCCTATAAAGTAAACACAAAATCCTTGCTCATTGACCGGTTTATAACTTTTTCTCAACTCTTGTTCAATATCTGGAAAAGTAAACCATGAAGGAATAGGAAGACCTTTATTTAAAAGTTCTCTTTGTTTTGTGCCTGAAATATGTAATATTTCATCTTCATCAGTGACCTGATCCATTGGTTTATAGGTATCAAGATTTTTAGCATAAACAATCCATTGAGATTTAATAACCTTAATATTAAGTTCATCTTCTACACTTTCTAAAAGTTCATGAGCATCAAAAGGTCCAAAAAAGTCAGATCCATCTTGTTTTTTGTAAGAAGGTCCAGCGTGATCTCTTCCTACAACAAAGTGAGTACAGCCATAGTTTTGTCGTATAAGGGCATGCCATAGGGCTTCTCTAGGACCAGCCATTCTCATAGAAATAGGTAAGAGAGAAAGAAGTGCTGAATTTGGTTCATAATGATTAAGTAATTTTTTATAACATCTAACTCTGGTATGATAGTTAACATCACACGATTGTGTAACACCTACAACAGGGTGTAAAAGAAGTTTAGCATCAGATCCTGCCTTATTTAAAGCATATTTAGTTAATTCGTAATGAGAACGATGCATAGGATTTCTAGTTTGGAAACCAACAATTGTTTTCCATCCATGTTCCTTAAAATATTTTTTTGTTTGATCGGGTGTAAGTCTATGTTCTTTAAAATCAAAATGGGGAAATGGATTCATTTCAATAACATTACCTCCAACATAGTAGATATCTGATTGTGATAAAGTATCTTTAATATATGGATGATTGGTATCAAGAGATTTAAAAACTTGTTGACATTCAAGTTCAAGATCAGGATTATAAAACTCTGGGTTGATAATTTTACCTAATGGTAGATTTTCTTCATTTAATAAAGTTAAAACTAATTCTGTATTATTATTATCTTGAAAATTTTCAACCATTTCTTTTACTTTTTCTTTTTTAATAGGTAATACAATAGGCATAGGCCATAATTCTCCTGTGGAAAGACGCATATTGTTTAGAACAGAAAAATAATCTTCTTTTCCTAGGAAACCTTTTAATGGTGAAAAACCACCGTTTAAAATCATTTCAAGATCGCATAGTTGTCTAGATGTTAAAACTAAACTCATTCTATATTTTCTAAATTTAAAAAATTTTGCCAAAAAAATAAAGACTTATTTAATTATATAATAATATATTATATATATATGAATAAATTAAGTGTTAAAATATCAAACAGTAAAAATAAAATACCAAATAATGTATATTATATTTTTGGTTTTAAAAAACAAACAGAAGAATTTTTATTTTGTTATTATTTATCAATCCTATCTATATATAAATATAATAATCCAGATAATATTTATTTCTATTATCATTTTGAACCATATGGTATATGGTGGGATAAAGTACAAAAATTTGTTATACTAAAAAAAGTTGATATTCCCACAAACTGGGATAAAAAAAAAATAACTAATTATGCACATGCATCTGATAAACTGAGAATGAATCTTTTATATAAATATGGCGGAATTTATGTAGACATAGATACAATTTGTGTTAAATCATATCATAAATTATTAGATAATGATTGTGTAATGGGTATTCAAAAAGAACCATTAGGTTTATGTAATGCTATTATGATGTGTAAACCAAAATGCCAATTCTTTAAAAATTGGTTAAATGAATATGAAAATAATTTTATTTCTGCTAATTTTGGTGACAAAAATAATTCATGGGACAACGCAAGTGTTTTATTACCTTTTAAATTATATTTAAAAAACAAAAAACTAATAACAGTTTTAAATACAAATTACTTTTTCGATGCAAATTGGGATGAAACCAGTCTTATTTTTGAAAAAGATAATTGTATTAATGATGATCTAACTATATTACATTTATGGGAATCAACATCTATGAAATATTTAAAACAAATTAATAACTTTAACTGGTTTAAAAATAATTCAAATACATTGTATGGTAAAATTGGATTAAAACTAATTAAAAAATTTAATATTGGTATTCCTAAAATTATTCATCAAACATGGAAAAAAAAAGAAATACCTGATAAAATGAAGTTTTGTGTTAATTCATGGAAAATATTAAACCCAGATTATAAATATATGTTTTGGACAGACACTGCAATAGAAAGTTTTGTCAAAAAAAATTATTCAAAATATTTTGATATTTATTCAAAATTAAAAAAAGGTATTCAAAAAGCGGATTTATTTCGTATACTTGTATTACATCATTATGGTGGTATTTATGCAGATATTGATTTTGAATGTTTAATACCAATAGATAATTGGGATATTGATCATACCACTATAAATATTGCATATGAACCAAAAGAACATCATAATAAAAATATTTTATGCAATGCTTTAATTGTTGCACCTAAAAAAATAGATGAATTATTAGATATAGTAGATTATGGTAAAAAAAAAATAATAAACAACCCTTTTGAAGTAATGGATTTATTTGGCCCTTTTGCTTGGACAAATACAATCAATAATTTTAATTTAATTAAAAGTAATCTATTTTATCCAATTCCAGATATAACTATAAATCAAGAAATCGAAAATAAATATAAAAATATAATAAAGAAGCGTCATTTTAAAAATAGTTGGGCTGTTCATTATTGGGAACATTCTAATTGGCCAAGAAAAAGTATTTTATGTAAATATTTTAATTTTTTATCACCTGATTAATTAGTTATGGTTAAAATAATAATAATTTTGTTTTATAAAGGTTCAAGATAATTTTTCAAAAAAAATGATCAACAATTTTTTTATCTTTTTTTTCATATTTGTTAAAATAAGATTTTAGATAATTTTATCTTTATTTTTAAAAATAAAGATAATGTAGGTAATTTTATTTTTAAAAA
>CEUJ01087295.1_pt1 | contig 12419 bp, 24 predicted proteins | sample 361531 | NCBI WGS metagenome assembly CEUJ01 (sample SAMEA2622842, study PRJEB7988) | marine metagenome | biome: marine biome (ENVO:00000447); feature: marine epipelagic mixed layer (ENVO:xxxxxxxxx); material: "saline water (ENVO:00002010), including plankton (ENVO:xxxxxxxx)" | depth 140 m | reverse complement strand
ATGCAGAAATATTTTGATCAAGCAATATCAGGTAACTGGAGTTATAATCCATTGCAGTATGAAAACAACGAAGTACCATTATCAGTGATGGCGCAAGATATGTTGATGGCATACAAATACGGTTGGAAAACAAGTTATTATCAGAACACATATGACTTCAAAGGCGAGGAAGAAGATGTACAACCTTCGGGTATTGATGCTCCAGTGATTGGGAATAAATCCCATGTTAATGGAGAATATGTAAACGGTGAAGCACACGTCAACGGTGAACACATAAACGGCGAAGCAAAAGTAGAGCAACAACTTCAGGATTTGGAAGATGGAGAGTGTGAAGCCTGTACAATTTAAAGTTGACTTAATCCAAAAATTTGTTTATAATTGATAATTAATAGGTATGGCGAAAACAGTTTTTAATAGAAAAGATATAGACTTTACAAAAGAACCTATGTTCTTTGGTGCAGATCAAAACGTGCAGAGATACGATGTATTCAAGTATCCGCAGTTTGACAAACTAAACCAAACAATGTTAGGTTACTTTTGGAGACCTGAAGAAGTGTCTTTGCAAAAAGACAGGGCCGACTATGCAAGTTTCAGACCAGAACAAAAACACATATTCACATCTAACTTAAAATATCAAACACTATTAGACAGTGTGCAAGGTAGAGGACCATGTTTAAGTTTCCTACCATATGTTTCCAATCCTGAACTAGAAGGATGTATTGTTACTTGGGACTTCTTTGAAACAATTCATAGTAGAGCATACACGCACATCATGAAGAACGTGTATTCGGATCCTACTGAAGTATTCGACACAATATTAAATGATCAAGAAATTTTAAAAAGAGCGGTATCAGTCACAGAAAACTATGACAGGTTCAGCGAAATGGCACAGGACTACACAGTCAAAGGCAAAGGCGACATTGATGAATTGAAGAAGCAATTATATCTTGCAATGGTCAATGTTAATCTACTTGAAGGTTTAAGATTCTATGTATCATTTGCTTGTACATTTGCATTCGGTGAATTAAAACTTATGGAAGGTTCAGCAAAAATACTTTCATTGATCGCTAGAGATGAAGCAACACACTTGAACTTATCCACACACGTTATCAAAGCATGGCAAAAAGGTGATGACAAAGGCATGAGCAAAGTTATCAAAGGATTAGATAAGACCGTGATTGAAATGTTTAAGAAGTGTGTAGAAGAAGAAAAGGCTTGGGCAAAACATTTATTCAAAGACGGTTCAATTATTGGACTTAACGAAAGACTATTAGGCACTTATGTAGAATGGATTGCAAACAAAAGATTAAGAGCATTAGGTTTTGATCCATTATATGATGTTGGTGCTTCACAAAATCCTTTACCTTGGACGCAACACTGGCTATCATCAAAAGGTCTTCAAGTTGCTCCACAAGAAACTGAAGTTGAAAGTTATCTTATCGGTGGAATTAAACAGGACGTTAAAAAAGGACAGTTCAGCAAGTTTAAATTATAATGAATCAATACGAAGGCATGAATGGTTTGGAAGTTTTATATACCATTCTCTTTGTAGAATGGGACAAAGGTCTATGGGGCATTATACTTTTAGGTTTGATAGTGTTCGCAATCACAGTCATAACAGATAGATCATCTGATATCCAAAAATACATCAAGCACTATAATCAAGATGTTTGATTGACTTTACAGAAAAAATTAAGTATAATAAAACAAATAACGGAGATTTACTAGATGTCAACTATAACGGAAGAATCAACAATAGTTTGGAGTAAGATGATGTGTCCGCAGTGTACGGCGGCGAAGCAGTTGCTCAAACTAAATGAAATCACCTATGAAGAAAGAATGATAGGCGATGGATGGACAAAGGAACAATTATTAGAAGCAGTGCCAACGGCTAGAACTGTGCCACAAATTATATTGAAGGGCAAATTAATTGGTGGGTATGATCAATTAAGAGCACACTTCAATAAAGAGCAAGAGGAAAAAGATGTCAACAATTAATGAAGGCGACACTATATCAATAAAATTAATGAGCGGTGAAGAAGTAGTTGCTCGTTTAATAAAAGATACCGAAAGACATCTTATGATACAGAGACCTATGGCGATAGTGAATTTATCATCGGGTATAGGACTAGGTCCTTTCATGTTCACCACTCCTAAATTTGGAGAAATGCCAATTAATAAAGGCAACATTGTAACCTATGTAAAGACAGAAGTTGCATTTGCTAAAAAATATGCAGAAGGCACGACAGGACTAAAATTCACTTCTAAATGACCGATAAAATAATAGCCACGGATTGCGATGGTGTACTCTTCAAATGGGAACAGATGTTCGACAAATACATGGCTGTAAACGGATTCGAGAAAAAAGTTCAGGACCACTACGAATTACACATGAACTACCAGATGCCTGTGGCAGAAATGAAGGTATTGGTAAAGATATTCAATGAGAGTGCCTATATGAGGTACCTTGAACCTATGGATGGAGCAGTCGAAAATGTCAAAAAACTTGCTGATGAAGGATGGAAGTTTCACGTGATCACTTCTCAAACTGAGGATAAGATTGCCAATCAAGCACGGAAAGACAACTTGAATGATGTTTTTGGAGATGTGTTTCATGATTACACATTTTTGGATACAGGTGGAGATAAAATTGAAGCACTCAAAACTCTTGTGCCAGGAACTTGGTGGATAGAAGACAAACCAAAAAATGCATTTGATGGTGCCGTTTTAGGTTTGGCATCAATACTACTTGACCTTCCGCACAATTCAAGTTATACTATAAACAAACAAATGAATTTCCAGAGAGCGAAAGACTGGAAACACATTTATGATATCATAAAGGAGAAACATTATGTCAACACATGATGAAATAAAAACAGCCTACGAAAGTTATGTTGCAGAGCAAGAAGCCTTCGAAACAAAAGGTGTTAAAGCGGCGGCGGCTAGAGCCAGAAAGGCTTTAGGAAACTTAGGCAAATTAAGTAAGACAAGAAGAAAAGAAATACAAGAGAAGAAAAACTCTATGTAATTATAAATTGGTTGCTTGGCACCCGTCAAGCAACCAAACTTATCCCATTTTGATAAATAATTATTGATATTATATCACTTAAGGAAAAAAGATAAAATATGGAAAAAGGTAAGGTAAAATGGTTCAACTCCGCTAAAGGTTTTGGATTTATAACACCAGACATAGAGGGCAAAGACGTATTCCTTCATATATCAGCACTCAAAGCCGCAAACATTAAAGAAGTAATGGACGGTGATGTGATTGAGTATGAACTGAAAGAATTCAGAGGAAGACAAGTTGCTTCAGACATCAAAATCACAAAAAACTTTAATCAATAATCATTGACATTATAATCTTAATATGCTATGTTTAATACATGGCAGTTAAAGTTACAAAAAATAAAATGGTTATCACAGACTTCCAACACTATTGGAAAAGTAAAACCGACCATGGACATGAGTTTACATTTGCACATGGTAAGGATTTTATGAAATCCAAAACATTTACTATAGAAGTCAAACACTCAGACAAAGTTAGAAGTGCTGATGGTAGATGGTCACCAATCAAGTCTTGACAAACACAAATTAATCTGTTTAAATACATTGTAGACGTTGAAGTGTGAGGAATAAACATTTAGGACGTCGGGGCAGTACCGACCACCTCCACCAAAATCAGTCACGCAAAACACATCGTCACTTTGTGTTTTACGGGGGTGATATAGGTTCGACTAGTGTATAAAAGCACATGGAGTTTACCAGTAAGATCTCTGTAAAAGGTCATTCATAAATGCAAACGCATTTAAACCAGAAGTGACAGTTCCAGTCAGCATATTTGCTGATGCGGAATTGGTTGCCGCCTAATAATCGGCCACTTGGCGGAGAAGACTAGCCGGGCAACAGAAGTAGTCAGGTGTAGGGGTTTCGGCCCCTACACATTTTCAGTTTAATAATCTTATTACCACAAACTAATGTTTTATCTTTTATAAGCATAAGTCTAAATATATTGTAGGAGATGCGTTATGCGTACAGTAAAACAAAAGTCTTACTGGGCCAGGCTGAAAAAGAAGGCACCTAAAGTACCAGATTACACTTGTCCTACAATAGACGATGTGCTGGTACGAATAGAAAAGTTCCAAAATAAAAACAAGGTAATCTCAGATTACCAATGGAAAATTATAAAGAGAAGAATGGAGCAACTACGGACAGATAATGACACTTTACGTGAAAGTGGAATATATTGGTATGATGTTGCTAAAAAAGAACTTAAATAAAGTATGTGGAAGTTTTTAATAATTGTCTGTGTTTTAGGAAATCCATGCGTTGTTATGGAAGAAGATCCATTAGTATTTTACAAAACAGAAAGCGAATGTATGGCAAATGCATCAGCAAAACATAGTGATATAACCAACACATTTAAAGAATACGGATATAGGATCCAAAATTCTACCTTTGATTGCGAACAAGACAAAAATAGCATATAAAAGTCAATAAAATAGCGGTAAATTTACTCTTGATTTCATTCCTAAAATAATGTAAAATAATGGTACTATGGGAAGGTTACAGTCTAAAACAATTGAAACTTCTAAACAAAAGCCATCATCTGGCAGTAAAATAAAATCTATTTTAGTAAAGATTTTAATATGTTCTTTAGTAATTGTTGGTGCATATGGATTTGGTACATTTAAACCTAATCCTTGGGTAGTAAAAAGTATTCAACAAGAAGAAGATAAGAAGATGGTTGAACTAGCAAAAGAATTTGGTTTGCATGAACCAGACTTTATATTCACAAACAATGCTGAATTTGTTACGTCTATGAACAAGTGCATAGATTATTTGAACTGGACTACTGCTTCAGATCAAAGAGTACCAAGAGATATTATTGTTGCAATGGCTATTGTTGAGTCTGCTTATGGTACAAGTAGATTTGCTACAGAAGGTAATGCGTTGTTTGGTGTAAGAACTTGGGATTTAAAAAATGTTGCACACATGAAACCGTTGGCTATTCCTAATGCTAAATTTGGAGTTAAAAAATATAAATCCAAATGTGGCAGTGTTGCAGATGTTATTGACATTTTAAATAGACATCCTGCATATGAAGAGTTTAGGGTTGAAAGATCCAAGCAATTAAATTCAGGTGTAATTGATTATACTAAATTGGTAAATGGATTGAAGGCTTGGAGTACTAATGACCAATATTCAGTAATTATATTGGACAAAATTAAATCTTTACAAACCAAAAAGTAATTTGACAATCAGACATAATTAATGTAGTATTATAACATGGGATTTATACAATTGAAGTTACCAAAAAGATTAAAAAAAATATTACCTAATACTTCTTCTTTGCGTAAGGCAAGAGAAGAATACAAACAATGGTTGAAAGCACGAGGATTAGATAAACTAAAACCTCGTAAGCAGACAGGCACATTTAAGTTTGATCCTGGTGAAGAAAGAACAGGTGTACCGCTAGGCAACAAGATTCCTGTTAGCGGTGGTAAAAAGAAGGAACCTATGTTTTACTCAGGTAAAAGAAAATTAGTAGGTATAGCAACAATGCACAAAAGCAATCAAGTTCCAGTTTTCGCTGATGACGATGATGAAAAAGGAAGAAAAGCGGCAACTGAAATTACACTTATGAAAGGTAACAAGTGAACCTTTTAAAGATTGCTATTTTTGTGTGTGGTCTTGCAATAATAGTTTTAAGTTACGTTATCTATCAGCAACAACTAATGATTAATGAATTGTATGCTGACTGGAACGAAATAATGGAGTTAGTTATACAATGGCTACAGGACAAAGGAATAATGATTCCGGAGACTCAGGTAGAGATTTAGATGAGTTATGGAACTTCGTTTGTTGGGATTGCAAATGGAGAGGAGTCGCACAGGATTTGGACCAAGATGAAACTTTGGAAGAATGGTGGTGTTGTCCAAGATGTCATAGCCCAAACATTGAAGACGTGGGTTGGCATAAAGGTAATGAAAAATATGAAGGAGCATAAATGGAAGTAGGAGCAGGATTAGGATTACTTGCAGTTGGCAGTGTTGTCAGTGTATTAGTGCTATATATTTTAATAAAGGTCAGACACTACGATGAAGATAACAAAGATTAAAAAGTGGCTTAACTTTGATTGGTTAAACAAAGCAACCTTGGTCGAACTTACCGATGTTGATATTTCTAAAGATCCAGTAAGACCAGAACTAGATATAAAATTCAGAACATCTTATGGAAGAAAAATTTATGGTCTGAAACACGATGGGCATATTAAGGCTGTGATGTGTTTTGGCTTTGTAAATGATATTCCAAAAAATGTGGAAGAATTAGACATACTTTCAAAGGATGCATATCTACAAGCAACACATAGAGCAGGAGTACAAGGATCAATTGCAATAGCATACACTGTCTGGAGCCTGCAAAAAGGTGGTGGCAAAATGATTGTTGACGAAGTATTCAAAATGATTAAGAAGTCTAACCATTTGAACCGTTTGGTCACACTATCCCCATTGACCGACATGGCGGCTAAATTCCATATTAGAAATGGCGCCAAGTTAATTCAAAAGAACGAAACTACCCAAAACTTTGAATATTTTGTAAAACGGTAATATTTTGGTAATATCAATGTCAAAAGTCCAAGATTTATGCCATTTTCTTTAGACCCTTTGCACTTGACTATTTTGGCACATTCTATTATAATAAGCACATACAAGGAGGCAAAATGAAAAACATTTTGAAGTATGGAGCAATAGCACTTTTAGGATTCGTTTTAACGGCGTGTTCTAACACTATGGTGAAGTTGCCCCTAGAAAACAAAGATAGATCAGTACCCAAATGGTACTTGAAGCATAAAGATACAGGCAAGGAAGGCGTTATTTTTAGAAAAGGTTTCTATTATGCAGTAGCAGTAGCAGTGTCGCCAGATATGGAGATGAGTTTGAAGAAGTCTACAATGAAGGCAAAGGCTAAAATTGCTGATAGAATCAATGGAGAAATGAATAACAAAACTTTCATTGAATATACTGAAAAAGGTTCTGCAGAAAGCATGACTGGTATATTAGAAGCACAAGATGTTATTGTTAATAACATTAGTGAAACTCTATTGAGAACGTATTCAGTTCAAAAGAAAATGACTGTGTACAATCCGAGCCTAAACAACTACAGGTCGTTTGTTTTAGTTAAACTTTCTAAGAAGGACGTAGAAGATTTAATTAAGTCATATAATAATGACAAAGCAATCGAGCAGGCTTCGAACATTAAAACAGATATCAAAGATATTTCAAAGGACTAGAATCCAATGAGATACTTGATTATCGCAATCGTACTATTGGTATCTGTTTTGTGGACTACGAGTGCATTAACAGGTGGTCCTTGGAGTGAGCAATACTGCAATCTTAAAACAGAAACAGTAAAAGTAGTTGACGGTAATGGTACGGTAATAGACAGCAAAACAACCGAAGTATTGGTTTGTGATGATAGTGTAAAAGATTTTTTGGCTTACAGTGGGATAGCCAAAGAGTGCAGAGAATATTATTATCATATCAACCTTAAAGGTTACTTAATGAAGAAGAAGGGATATGTTTGTGAAAAACTCGACGGCAGTTATGAGATTGTTCATCCTAGGATTAATTAGTTTATTTCTAACCAATTGTGCTAGTAATAAACATAATGTAAACGATTCCGTGTCTTACAAAAGTGTGAATCAGCATTACACCAACGTGAACAGTTCTGCAAATATTTTATACAATTACACATTATCCAAAAAATACAGTTTAAGCAAGGAAGACAAAGAAAAACAACGTGACACAGTTTTCTATGTACTTAATAACCTAGACGAGGGCAAGGTGGCTAAATGGTACAATGAGGAAAAAGAAAGTTGGGGAGCAGTGAAAGTTGTTGCAAGTTTTCCTACAGGAACTGGTTATTGTAGGATTTTATTCAGCGAAATAGGAAAAAAAGATAAATCTAGGTTCTATAAAGAGACCGCTTGTAAGGATCTGGCTTACTTAGGTTGGCGTTTTATTAGATAAATATTAGCAGTATTATGTTTTTCGGACTGTTAGTATTATTCACCGCCCTGACTATATCAGCGGTAGCGATTTGGTATTCGGTAGCAGGTTTAGTGGCTATATTTGCCGCGGCGGCTGTGCCTATTATCATAATGGGTACTTCATTAGAGATCGGAAAATTAGTCACTGCATTGTGGCTTCATAGGAATTGGAAGAGGGCAAAATGGTGGCTGAAGAGTTATTTGACCATTGCCGTGGTAGTTTTAATGTTTATTACCAGCATGGGTATCTTTGGATTCCTTTCCAAAGCACACATAGAGCAAAATCTAGCCAGTGATACAGTTGAACAAAGGATTGAAATATTAGAAGGTAAGATAATTGCTGAAGAAAAATATATTGAAAGACAAAACGACACAATAGATAGAATATCAAATAAAGATAAAAACAGCAACAACAGATTCGATAAAGACATTGCAATAGAGCAAAAGAAAATAGACGATGCTTATGCCCGTTTAGAAGTGCTTGATAAAGATGTTGAAGCATTTACATCTAACAACAAAGGTTGGGGTGGAACAAAAAGGGTAAAACAAGGACTGGCTTTAAAAGAACAACAAGCACCAGAACGTGAAGCATTACTCAAACAGATTGAAAAAGCACAACTTAAAATAGATGAAATTAGATCCAAAAATGATCAGTCATTAGACAGCATTGACGTCAAAATAGAAGCAGTTGAGAAGAATATTTTCGATGCCAACAGCAGAATTGATGGTTACCTATTAGAGATTGAACCTTTAAAAGGTGACGTAATGAAACTGGAATCAGAAGTTGGTCCTATTAGATATATTGCAGAATTTGTTTACGGTGAAGAAGCCGACAGAAACCTACTTGAAGAAGCAGTAAGATGGGTAATAATTACAATTATATTTGTATTTGATCCATTGGCTGTATTGCTTTTAATTGCCTCCCAATATCACTTTATGTGGAGACACGAAGACAAGTACGGTAAACTGCCCCCAAAGTCAAGTCCAAACAATAGCGGACCAGACGCTCCTCCTTCAAAAAAAAAGATTGAACCTATCATCAAACAGGAAGATCCTGTAATTGAAGTAGACGAACCAGAAGAACAGGTTGAAGAAGTTGAACCTAAACCTTTATCATCCAATGGGTGGAATTACAATAAACCCTTATCAGCATCTAAGATAAAAGAATTTAAAGAACGTGAAAAACAAGAAATTAGAAAACTTGAAGCCATTGCCGCTGAAGCCAGAGCAGAAGAAGAAAAACCTAAAGGTCTTAAATTAAGCGATATTGTAAAACAACAAGAAGAAAATAAAAAGTTAATGCAAGAGCAATTAGCAAGTCGCAATGACATACAAGATGGATTTGATCCTGCTGAGGTAGAAGGATATGAAGAGTTTAATAAAAAATATGAACCTGTACAAGATAAGGCAGACTATGAAGAAGAACTAAAACAGATTAAAGAAACTGCAGACGAGATTACAAAAACTGCACAAGAAAACAAAACACCAACTCAAGACCAAATAGATGAACTTTTAAAAGAAGCAGAACAAAATGCACCAGAAGATATTAAGCCTGAATACACAGATTTTGAAAGAGGCAGACTGTTAGAGTATGAACAAAAAGAGAAAAAATTGTCAGACGAAAAAGCATTATGGAAAAGAGATAATCCAACAGACACAATTAAACGCCATAAGGAATGGTACATCAAAGGAATAATAGATACGTTACCTTGGGAAAACTATAAACCCAAAGAAGAGGAAGAACCTCCACTGCCGCTTGATCAGTGGAACAAAATGATTGCTGAAGCAGAAAAAGAGGTTTCGAAAGAGGAAACCAAAAAAAAAATCCGCGAAGAAAAAGACGTTCATAATGAGGGATCAGGAGAACCAAACCAGAATAAAGTACAAGCCCAAAGAGTAAAACCAGACCTAACAACCGTACTGCCATTAAATTTTGAATTGGGTGCTGAAAACTATGTTCAAAACGAAGAACAGAATAACAATTCAGTTTGGAAGAATATCAAAAAATAATCAAATAAATTATTACAATGTCCGAAGTTAAATTAATTACACCACCAGATTCTCTGCACGATTCAAATAAATCAATTTTGCTAATAAATTTTGATGACTCTTTGAAAGAAGGATTTAATAAAGCAATGTCTGGAATTGATTATGATCTAAACATTTACCTATATGACTTTGAACGAATGCTTAACGAACAATGGTTAATATCTGTTGTGGCATTGGTTGACAACATTATTATTAATACACAAGGTTTAGATGGACATTGGTTATTGGGTTACATATTAAGCAAGGCAAAAACTTTTTATTTTGCACCTGACAAAGGAAAGCAACCATACAAACTTTTAAATGCAAACAGAATATATTCATTTGATGAAGCAAACAAAATATTTGCTAAAAAAGAAGAGCCTGCATTAACTAACGTAATGAGCGAAAAACTAAACAATCCTAAGGATTAATTTATGAAAGCAGATCTTTGGTTTCCAACAATAATATGGCAAGGAAGTTTGAAACAGGTTAATAACTATGAACTAGCAGAATATGTAAGCAAAATGCAAAATGATTCTCCAGGCAGAAAAATAAGCAATTATGGTGGTTGGCAAAGTGATGCACAGGACTTGCTATCACAAAAGCCTGTGGGTGTTGAAGTATTACTTCAAGGAATACATACAAGCATTAACCAATGTACAAAAATGGCTGGATTGCCTACGTTACAAATTAGCGATTTTTGGTGGAATGTAAATCCAAAAGGCAGTTATAACCACCCGCACAATCATAGAGACAGTTTACTCAGTGGAGTTTATTACATAGATGCCACTCCTGAACAAGGCAGAATACAGTTTTATAGGGATGATGACGCTGAATACTTTTTACCAAGACTGCCTAAGTACACACAAATCACATCACAAAAAGCAACTTATGATCCTGCACCATCTAAAATTATTATTTTTCCTAGTTGGATAAAACATAGTGTAGAAGGAAACCCTAAAGACCAACCAAGAATAAGCATGAGTTTTAATACTATGATTGCAATGACGCCTGAGAACGATGAAATAGCAAGACTCAATGGATTTCAGCAACAATAATTTTGGTAATTTTTTTTCATTTTTGCTCTTGATTTTTTGCAAAGAATCATTATATAATAAACATATCACAACATTAAGTGATAAATAATAGTGTAAGTTGCTTAGATAGGACTTACATTAACATTAACTTGCTTAATAAGGAGGAAAACAATGACAAATAAAGCACTATCTATATTCAATCAATTAAGACCAGTAACAGTAGGATTTGACAATGTGTTCGATCATTTTGAAAGAATGATTGATGATCACAATTTCAATACCATGACTGCTACAAACTTTCCACCGTACAACATAGTGAAGACCGGTGACTACACATATGACGTGGAACTTGCACTTGCAGGTTTTTCAAAAGACGACATAGATGTAGAATACAAGGACAATATGTTGACAGTCAAATCTAAGGAGAAAGCCAAAGATAAGGACATAGACGGTATGCTTCACAGAGGAATTAGCAAGAGATGGTTTGCAAAATCATTTACTATTGCTGATGATGTTGAAGTCAAAGGAGCAGAACTAAAAGATGGTTTGCTAAAAATATCTATGGAAAGAATCATTCCAGAAGGTAAGAAAGCAAGAACTATCGAAGTGAAGTAACTTTGGATATGGGTAGGGTGGCAACACCCTACCTAACAATTAGGACAAATATGACCGGAACTGAATTAGACGTACAAATTGATGAAAAAATAAAGCAGGTTGTAAAAGAACCTGACAATTACAAAGTCATCCTAATGAATGATGATGTCACGCCTATGGACTTTGTAATAGACATCTTAACTACCATTTTCCACCACAGTATTGAAACTGCCAAAGAACTTACACTCAAGATTCATAAGGAGGGGTCCTGTGTTGTAGGTATATACACATATGAGATCGCAGAACAAAAAGGAACTGAGGTTACCAATACTGCTAGGACCAGGGGTTTTCCGCTCCAAGTAATAGTTGAACAAGAATAAGTTTTGGATCTCTCTTAAAGGGAGAGAATAATGAGTAAATTAAAAGAGTTGACCTGGGAGGTCCATAAGAATGCAGAGAGACAAGCATTTGTAAAAGAGATCTTCAAAGGTAAAGTAGAACCAAAAAGATACGCAGAATTTTTATACAATCAACACGCCGTTTATGATATACTGGAAGCCACTGCAATGATGCATGGTTTGTTTAATGATATGCCAACAGTGAGACGTGCACCAAACATAATGGAGGACTTCAACGAACTGTGGGGAAATGATGAGAAACCACAACTTAAATCATCCACAAGAAAATATATGGATCATATTTTTGCCATA
>CEUJ01127592.1_pt1 | contig 12453 bp, 14 predicted proteins | sample 361531 | NCBI WGS metagenome assembly CEUJ01 (sample SAMEA2622842, study PRJEB7988) | marine metagenome | biome: marine biome (ENVO:00000447); feature: marine epipelagic mixed layer (ENVO:xxxxxxxxx); material: "saline water (ENVO:00002010), including plankton (ENVO:xxxxxxxx)" | depth 140 m | reverse complement strand
TTCAAAAGATCAGATGAAAATTTATTTTTTGAATGTCCAATATCTATTGCTGATGCCGCCTTAGGTACTTCTATTGAAATACCAACTGTTGATGGAGGAAAAGCAAAAATCAAAATACCACCTGGAACTCAAAGTGGAAAACAATTTAGACTAAAATCAAAGGGAATGCCTTTCATGAGAGGAAATGGTTTTGGAGATCTTTATGTGCAAGTAAATACTGAAGTTCCAGTTTCTTTAAATAAAGAACAGAAAGAATTACTTGAAAAATTTAGAGAAATTGAAAATGACAAATCAAACCCAAGTATTAAAAAATTCTTCCAAAAAGCTAAGAGTTTTTGGAAACATTAGCTTAAAATTTTATCTTTTGCCTTCTTATAGTCTTCTTCAGAAATTTCCCCTGATTTATATAATTCATTCAATTTTATTAACTCATCTGAAACACTAATATTTAATTCCTCACTTTTCTCTTGTTCATAATCATTATTACTTTTTGACTTTAAACCTTTTTGAATCGCTCTTACTCCTAAAAATAATACAAAACCTAAGATTAATACAGATAACGTGATAAATATTATTGCTTGCATATTTTTTTTATGTAAACATTTATTAGTAAATGAAAAAAATTAATTTAGCAATAACTGGCTGTATGGGAAGAATGGGTAAGCAAATTATTAAATCAGCAAAATCTGATAAAAATTTTAAAATAGCTGCATTAACTGAAAATAGAGTAATTTACAAAAAAATTGATGGTATCAAACCAAGTCTTAATACAGAAAATTCATTTAAAAATGCTGACTTAATAATAGATTTTACAATTCCTAAATGTACGTTTGAGGTTTTGAAAATTGCAGCAAAACTAAAAAAAAGAGTAGTAATTGGAACAACTGGATTTTCTAAAAAAGAAGAAAATTTGATCAAAAAATACTCAAAAAAAATACCAATACTTAGGGCTGGTAATATGAGTTTGGGAATAAATTTATTAATGTATTTAACAGAAATTGCGTCAAAATCTCTTGGTGAAAACTTTTTAAGTAAAGTTTTTGAAATTCATCATAAACATAAAAAAGATCACCCATCAGGAACTGCTTTAATGCTTGGAAAAGGTATAGCTGTAGGTAAAAATAAGGACTTTTATAACTTAATGGGGAAGAAATATTTTAACAAAAAAACTTTTCCTTATGGAAAAAAAATCAATTTTAATTCATTAAGAAGAGGTGAGGTCATTGGTGAGCATGAGGTAGCTTTTTCAAGTGGCAAAGAAATAATTACATTAAATCATGAAGCCTTTGATAGAGCTCTTTATTCAGAAGGTGCATTTACTGCTGCAAAATGGTTAATGAAAAAGAAACCTGGACTTTATTCAATGAGAGATGTTTTGAATTTTAAATGAATGAAATTCAAAGATCAAAAATAATATTAAAAATATTAAATAAGATTTATCCAAAAACACCTATCCCTTTAAAACATAAAAATAAGTTCACACTATTAGTATCCGTATTATTATCGGCTCAAACTACTGATGTTAATGTAAATAATGTGACAAAAAATATTTATCCAAAATATTATAAACCTGAACATTTCATAAAATTGGGTAGAAGAAAAATTGAAAAGTTAATTAAAAGAATAGGTATTTTTAGGGTGAAAGCTAAAAGTGTTTATTTTTTATCAAAACAATTGATTGAAAAACACAAAGGAAAAGTTCCAAACACTTTTAAAGAGCTTGAACAACTTCCAGGTGTCGGACACAAAACAGCAAGTGTTGTTATGTCCCAAGGTTTCGGTTATCCAGCTTTTCCAATTGATACTCACATTCACAGACTGGCCCAAAGATGGGGCTTAACTAACGGTAAAAATGTCGTTCAAACTGAAGAGGACTTGAAGAGGTTATTTCCAAAGAAATATTGGAATAAACTTCATCTTCAAATAATATATTATGGTAGAGAATATTGTAAGGCCAGAGAATGCTATGGTTTAACTTGTAAAATTTGTACTACTTGTTATCCTAATAGAAAATCACCAATAAAAACAAAGAAAGCTTAATTATGAAAATTTTGGGAATAGGAAATGCTATTGTAGACGTAATTTGCAAGGTAGACGATGATTTTATTAATCAAAATAATTTAACCAAAAGTACAATGAAATTAATTTTTGATGAAAATGAATTTAAAAAATTGCTAACAAATCTTAAAATTGAAAAAACTGTATCTGGAGGATCGGTAGCTAATTCGATAGTAGGTATATCACAGCTTGGAAATAAAGTAGGATTCATTGGTAAAGTATCTGATGATGAGTTTGGGAGTAAATATGAGGAAGGTCTTAAAAATGAAAATGTAGAATATTTTTACTCCAAAAAAAAAGAGGAACTACCGACTGGTACCTGTTTAATTTTAGTTTCACCAGATTCTGAAAGAACAATGTGCACTTTTTTAGGTACAGCAGGAAAAATTAATGAATCAGATATTAGTTCTGATGCAATTAAAAAAAGTGAAATAATTTTTCTTGAAGGTTATCTTTGGGATGAAGGAGAACCTAAAAAAGCTTTTGATAAAGCAATTAATAGTGCAAATAAAGTTGCAATGTCTTTATCGGATCAATTTTGTGTTGATAGACATAAACCTAATTTTTTAGATTTAGTAAAAAATAAATTAGATATTACATTTGCTAATGAACAAGAAATAACATCACTGGTTGATGCAAAAAATTTTGATGAAGTAATAAATTTTTCTAAACAACTTGGTAAATTAATTGTGGTTACAAGAGGAAAAAATGGAGCTATAGCTGTTAAAGGAAACGAAGTTGTAGAGTGTGGTATTCAAAAAAATCTTAAAATCGTTGACTTAACAGGTGCAGGTGATCTTTTTGCTGCCGGTTTTTTACATGGTTATGTAAATAATTTGACAATCAAAGAAAGCTTACAAAAAGGAACTGAAATGTCATCCAAAGTTATTCAACAAATTGGTGCGAGACTTTAAATTACTTTTTTTTTCTTTTAAAACTTCCCTTTCCTTTTTTTGGTTTAACAATTCTTGGTTTATATTTTTTAGTTAAAAGATTTTTTGCTATAAAATTTCTTTTTTTCATAAAATTTTATAACCTTGCTTTGTACTATTTATAAATTTACTATCTTTAAACTTTTCTGTAATTTTTTTTCTCAACCTGTAGATATGAGTTTCAACTGTATGGGTTTCAAGATTAGAATTATGACCCCAAACTTTTTTTTGAAGATTTTCGATATTTTGTGGAGTTTTAGAATTTCTTAAAAAGAGTATAATTTCAATTTCTCTTTCAGTAAGTTTTAAGTTTTGATTATTATGCTTAATTAATCTTGAATTAAGATCAATTGAGTATTTACCAATTAATATATCAGATTGCTCAGAATATTTTTGTTTAAGAAGAACAACGTTTATTTTTTCAATTATTGAATAAATCGTATCTGGGAATTTACTTAATATTAATTGAAACTTTTCACCCTCAAACTCGTTATCTGGATCTGTCAAAATTAAATAATTAGAAATATTTTTTTTTTTAAAACTGTTTAAATCATCTTTATTTATGAATAGCAAAACTTTGAAATCTATGTAATTTTTTAATTCATTTAAAATTTTAAATAATTCTGGTAACTTAAAAATTAAAACATTTTTTTTGATCATAGATACTTAAATAATGAAAATAAAATTAATAAACAAAGATACTCTAATTGTTGATAAATTTAAACTTAAATGCAGTATCGGAAAAAATGGTATTTCTAAAAATAAGTTGGAGGGAGACTTTAAGACACCTGCAGGAAAGTTTAAATTAGGTAATCTGTATTGGAGACCGGATAAAGTAAAAAAACCTTCTACAAAATTATTTTGTAAAAAAATAAATAAATATTCAGGTTGGTGTAATGATAACAAAAGTAAATTTTATAATAAAGAAGTCAAAACAAATAAAAAAATCAGACATGAAAAATTATTTAGATCTGATTATAAATATGATTATTTAATTGTTATAAAATATAATTATTTACAACCAAAGAAAAACAGAGGAAGTGCAATTTTTATTCATCTTTCAAAAAATTATAAACCTACCGCTGGATGTATAGCCCTAAAAAAAAAAGATTTTTTAATTCTTGCAAAAGTTATAAACAAAAGAACAAGTATAATTATAAATTAATTTCTTAAACCAAAAATTTTTGATCCAATTCTTAAATGGGTAGAACGGTATTCTAAAGCATTCAGATAATCTTCGGACATTCCCATACTAAGGCATTTTAGTTTTAAATCGTTATTGATTTTTTCCATCTGTGAAAAAAAAATTCCTGGATTTTGATTTAAAGGAGGTAAGCACATTGTTCCAATTATATTTAAGTCAAGTTTTATACATTCATTTAAAAATTCTTCTATATCCTGAGTACTTATACCTGATTTTTGAATTTCATTTCCAATATTGATCTGAATAAATATTTTTGGTTTAGTGCTAATTTTTTTCTGCTCATCAGATATTTTTTTTGCTAATTTGTAGTTATCAAGAGAATGTATGAAATCAAAAATTTTTAAAGCAATTTTTACTTTGTTAGTCTGTAGCTTTCCAACCATGTGAAGTTTGATACTTTTATTTTCGACTTTTACATTTGACCATTTTTCTACAGCCTCTTGAACCTTGTTTTCAGCAAAATGCTTATGGCCATAGTCTATAAGGGGTAAAATATGGTTAATTGGAAATGTTTTTGATACAGCAACGATTTCAGGTTTATAATTATTGTATTTTAACTCATTAATTTTTGTTTTAATTTGGGTATTAATATTTAATAAATTTTTAACTGTTTGATGCATTTAAATAAATACTATTTTATAAATAAATTTGATCAAAATCATATCAAAAAATTAAATAAAGATATTTCAATAATATATAGAAATTATAGCTCAAATATTAATATAGATTATCTAATAAAAATAAGGGATTTTTGTAAAAAAAATAAAAGAAAATTTTATCTTTCAAATAATGTTAAACTTGCATTAAAAACTAATCTTGATGGAGCTTATTTACCTTCATTCAATAAAGATATAAGACATTTAAATTACAATATTAAAAAAGATTTTTTGTTTATTGGATCTGCTCATAACTTAAAAGAGATTAGAATTAAAGAGCATCAAAAAGTTAGCCAGATCTTTATTTCCTCTATATTCAAAGAAGAAAAAAACTATTTAGGATTTTACAAATTTATAAACTTATCTAAACTTTCAAGAAGTAAAATTATTGCTTTAGGTGGCATAAATAAAAAAAATCTAAAAAGAATACCTTTGCTTAAAATTTATGGATATGCTGGAATTGGAATTTTTAATTGACACAAAAAAAAGGCCCCTATTTCTAGGGGCCTTAAATTTATATTAATATACTTCTAAATTAGAATGCAAATGCAACTGATACTTCTGTAACTGAGTCGTCACTTCCTGAAGTTCCACCTACATCGTCAGTTGTGTTAGAGTGAGCAGCAATAGTCATTGAACCCATTGTGTATGAAGCGGCAACACCTTGAGATGTTTCATCAACTGTTCCAGCACCCATGTCAACTTCTTGTCTACCAGCTGATACTGTTAGACTGTCATTCATAGCAAAAGAAATACCAATGTGATTACTTTCTTGGTCAGCAGTTCCTGTAGCTATAAAATCAACTTCTGATCTTTGCCAAGCAGCAGTAATCGCACCAGATGTATATTTAATCCAAGCTGATGTATCATCAGATGAACTTCCATCTTCACCCATTGAGAAACCAATAGTCATTCCATCAATTAGGTCTGGATATTCAATAGCCCAAGATGAATCAGATCCACCTGTATCTTTTGCATAACCCAAAGATATAGTAAGACCACCAAATGATCCATTGTATCCTAGCATGTTAGTATTTGATACGTTGTCAGCTAAACCATTATCTGTAGCGTCAACATCATCATAAACTTGCTCACCTGCAGTAGGTACTACGTCAGCATATTTTTTCTGACCTGCTACTGAAGATCCGTTACCAAAGTGAATTGATCCTGAGTCACCCATATCAAGTTTAATATTACTTGAAGAGAATGCAACGTTATCTGTTGCTAATGTGTAGCTCATTGTTCCACCGTTATCTAAGTCACCTGAACCAGCAAAAGTAACACCTGTGCTCATTGAGAACGGGTTTCCAGTTACTTCACTGTCATGCTGAGAAGCATAAGTGATTTTAGATGAACCTGTAACGTCTAGCGCCCCTGCAATTGCAGAAGAAGCTACTAAAGATCCTGCTAAAGCAGTTAATCCTAGTTTTTTTATGTTCATATATAACTCCTTATTGTTTTTATAATTAATTATAAACAGTGTATTTCTAACAAAAGATTTCAAATAAGACCTGTATTTAAAGCAAAATTGTAAAAAATATTGTAATTTTGTTGTAAATGAGCAACACTTAAAATAGCTAAAATAGTGACTTTTTAGGCATTCTATGAAATATAATATTTTTTACAATAAAACGATCATTTTAATGAAACTATAATAAAATATGAAACTTATGAAATTTCTAAATGTAGTTTTATTAATATTTTCGATTGTATTATTAAACTCATGCCAAGCTTTAAAATATAAAAAAGTAAGTGCCAAGGATTATCCACCTGACCCAAAGTTAAGAATTAAAAAAAATATGGAAGAAGGTAGAGGATTTAGATTAATGGATAAAGTTCAAAAACGTGGATCAGGAAACTTTGAATTTGCAAGCTCAAATCCTTTGTGGAGAGCTACTCTTGATACAATAAGTTTTATGCCTTTAATGTCAGCAAATTATAGTGGAGGTATAATTATAACAGACTGGTATTCTGATAATTCAGATAAAAACGAATCTGTTAAAATCTCAATAAGATTTCTATCTAACGAAGTCAGAAGTGACTCATTAAGCATAAAATTATTCATTAAACAATGTTCGGCTTCTAATAATAACTGTGAAATTACAGAAAATACTGGTTCTATAGTTAAAGAATTGAATAAGAGTATATTAAAAAAAGCTGCTGTTTATCAAAAACAATTAAAAAATAAAAAAAAGAGAGAGTATATAGTAACTGAAACACCTTCAGAAAAAAATTAAAAATTGATTTAATAATAAAATTTGTTCAAGTTTAAAAACTAATGGAAAGATACAATTTTAAAGTAGTTGAGTCTAAATGGCAAAGATTTTGGTCAGAGAATAATTCTTTTAAAGTTAAAAGAGATAAATATAAAAAAAAGTTTTATTGTTTAGAAATGTTTCCTTATCCATCAGGAAAAATTCATATGGGTCATGTAAGAAATTATACCATTGGGGATGTACTTTCGAGATATAAAAAAATGCAAGGTTACAATGTTCTTCATCCAATGGGGTGGGATTCATTTGGAATGCCAGCCGAAAATGCAGCAAGAGAAAATAATTTAGATCCAAAAATTTGGACTGAAAAAAATATTTCAATAATGAAAACACAATTAAAAAAATTAGGTTTATCAATAGATTGGAATAGAGAAATTTCAACTTGTTCAGAAGACTATTATAAACATCAACAACTTTTCTTTTTAGAATTATTTGATAAAGGGCTAGTCTATAGAAAAGAAAATTATGTAAATTGGGACCCAGTTGATGAAACAGTCTTGGCTAATGAGCAGGTAATAGATGGTAAAGGTTGGCGTTCAGGTGCAAATGTTGAAAGAAAAAAACTTAATCAATGGTTTTTTAATATATCAAAATTTTCCGAGGACCTACTCGGTGGTCTAGAAAAATTAGATAATTGGCCCAATAAAGTCAAAGTAATGCAAAAAAATTGGATTGGTAAATCGTTTGGATGTGAAATTGATTTTAAAATTGAAGGAGATTTGCCAATTAATCAAATTAAATGTTTTACCACAAGGCCTGATACTTTATATGGTTTTTCATTTCTTGCAGTTTCTGTTGATCACCCTTTATCTAAACATTTTAATGATAAAAAAGATTTTTTAGAATTTAAAAAACAATGTTCTAAAACTGGAACAACAGAAGAGTCCATAGCTCTAGGAGAAAAAATTGGCTACAAAACCGAATTATTTGCCGTTAACCCCTTAGATAATAAACAAAAGGTGCCAGTATATTTTGCAAATTTTGTCTTGATGGATTATGGATTTGGTGCAGTATTTGGATGTCCTGCTCATGACCAAAGAGATTTGGATTTTGCAATTAAATATAAATTACCAATTAAAACGGTAGTTAAACCAATTGATGAAGATGATAATTTTAAAGTTAAAAAAGAAGCTTATTTAGGCTCAGGAATAATTTTTAACTCTAATATTCTTAATGGTTTAAATGCCCCAAATGAATCAATAATTAAAACAATAGAAATTTTAGAAGAAAAAAAATTAGGTAAAAAAAAAATTAATTTTCGATTAAAAGATTGGGGTATTTCAAGACAAAGATATTGGGGATGCCCAATTCCAATCGCTTATGATTCAGATAATAATGTTTTAAAAATTTCAAAAGATCAATTACCAGTAAAACTTCCAGACAAAATAAATTTAAATTGTAAGGGTAACCCTCTTGATCATCAAAAAGATTGGAAAAAAATTGAAATAAATGGAACAAAATGTTTAAGAGAAACAGATACGTTAGATACCTTTGTTGATTCATCGTGGTACTTTTTAAGGTTTTGTTCACCAAAAAACTCTAATTATGGATTTGATGAGGAAGATATTAAATATTGGATGCCTGTCGATCAATATATTGGAGGTGTTGAACATGCCATTTTACATCTTTTATATTCAAGATTTTTTATGCGAGCAATCAATTACAGAAATGAGAAATTTAATATTAAAGAACCATTTCAAGGACTATTTACACAGGGCATGGTTTGTCATGAAACTTATAAAGATCAAAATAATAATTGGTTAAGTCCTGAGGAAATAGAAAGTGGAGATGGAAAAAATTTTTATATAAAAAATAATCCTGATAAAAAAGTTATTGTTGGTCCATCAGAATCGATGTCGAAATCAAAAAAAAATACAATAGATCCAGAAATTATTATTAAAAATTATGGTGCTGACTCTGTAAGATTATTTATATTATCTGATAGTCCTCCAGAAAAAGATGTACAATGGTCTGAGCAAGGAATGGCTGCTTCATATAAATTTATTCAAAAACTTTGGATATTGCATGGAAAAATTAAAGAAAAAATAAAGAAAAAAAATTCCAATATTTCCTCTGCTGAAATTTCAAAAAATACAAATAAATTTATCAGTAAAATAAATAACAATTTAGATAAATTTCATTACAACGTTATCATAGCTAACATTTATGAGATGTATAATTTTTTAAATCAAAATATTGATAAAGAAATAAATAGTGAAGAACTTAAACAAAATTATACCAAGATCTTGGCCGTTTTGTCGCCTATTATTCCTCACTATGCATCTGAGTGTTTAAATGATTTAAAAGATAATGTATTCCAAAACTGGCCAGAGATTGATGAAAAAATTTTACAAGAGGATTATTTAGAATTTGTGATACAAGTTAATGGAAAAAAAAGAGCCATGATTAAAACTAAAAAAGATATCTCTGAAGAAGAACTTATTTCTAAAATTAAAAGTGATGAAAAAACAAAAAACATTTTTGAGAACAAAAAAATTGATAAAAGTTTTTTTGTGAAGAATAGATTAATAAATATTTTAATAAAATAAAAAATGATAAATAGAAAACTTTTTATAATTCTAATTTTTTTACTTATTTCTAATTGTGGTTATGAACCTCTAATATCAAAGAAAACAAATTTTTCTTTAAAATTAATTGAGTTAAGTGGTGATACAAAAATAAATTATATAATTAAAAATAGATTAAAGATTTTTGAAGACAAAAATAATAATTATATCTTAGAAATTGTGGATAGTAATGTTAATAAAATAGTTGCTTCTATGGATACAAAAGGGAATCCAAAAACATTTCGGATGACTATAAACTTAGCTATAAACCTTAAAAAAAAATCAGATTTAACAGCAGAAGTTAAAAAATTCACTGCTACAACAAACTATAACACAATATCTAGTAAATTTAATTTAAAAAAATATGAAGAAAATATAACAGAAAATTTAACAGAAAAAATTTTGGACGAATTAATACTTTATATTCAAACTCAATAATTAAAATTATGATTATTAAAAATTTTGAATTAAATATAACAAAATTAAGTGGTCTAAATTTTTTTTTATTTTATGGCGAAAATGAAGGTTTAAAGAATGATAGGACAAAGCTATTTATCAACAATTTTAAAGGAAGTTTGGAAAAATTTGAGGAAAGTGAAGTTTTACATAATACTGATAGATTTATATCCTCAATAATAAATAAATCTTTTTTTGAAGATAAAAAAATAATAATAATTTCAAGAGTAAGTGATAAAATATTAGCTTTAATTCAAGATTTGTTAAGTAGAGAAATTAAAGATACAATAATTATTTTTAACTCTGGTAATTTAGATAAAAAATCGAAGTTAAGAACATTTTTTGAAAAAGACAATCAGCTAGTTTGTACACCATTTTATAAAGATGAATTAAGGATATTAAGTCAAATTGCAAATAACTTTTTTAAACAAAAAAAGATATCTGTTTCTCAGGAAATTATTAATTTAATTGTAGAGAAGTGCAGCGGCGATAGAAAAAATTTGTCAAATGAACTTGATAAAATATCAAGTTATTTGTTAAAAAAAGAAAAAATAAGTCTTGAAGAAGTAGTTAAACTAACAAATTTATATGAAGATTATAGCGTTAGCGAACTTGCGGATAATTGTTTAGCAAAAAATTTAAAAAAAACGATAAAAATAATAAATGAAAATAATTTCAATATAGATGATAGTGTATTAATAATAAGAACTTTACTAGCAAAGACAAAAAGAATCTTGGATATTAAAAAACATCAAAATGAAAATAAGAGTATTGATCAAATTATTTCTACTTACAAACCTACAATTTTTTGGAAGGATAAAGAAATTGTAAAAAGCCAAGTTGCTAAATGGAAATTAACCGATGTGGAAAATCTTATTGAGAAAATTTACAATCTAGAATTAAATGTAAAGAAAAACTATCAAAGTTCGAAGTATATTATTTCTGATTTTATCCTATATACAGCAAGCTAATAATTGGCTTTTATAACCATTATAAGCCTATTCAATTGATCTAAATCTTTATATTCAAATGTCACAGATCCAGTATTATTTTTTTTATTTCTAACAAAAACTTTTATTCCAGTTTTATCCTCAATGCTTTTTTCTAGGCTTGCTAAATTAGGATTTTTATTTATTAACTTTTTTGTTTTATTGCTTTTAAAAGCTCTAATTAAGCTCTCAGCTTGTCGTACTGACAATTTTTTTTCTATGATTTTCTTCGCTAAAAAAAAAGCATTTTCAAGCCCAACTAATACTTTTGCATGACCTGCAGAAATTTTATTTTCTTCAATAAGCAAAATAACTTCATTTGGTAACATAAGTAGCCTAAGAGCATTGGCCACATGTCCTCTGCTCTTTCCTATAAATTTTGATACTTTATCTTGATCATAATTAAACTCATCTATCAATTTTTTATAACTCTTAGCTTCCTCTATTGGATTTAAATCGCTCCTTTGAACATTCTCTACAATTGCAAACTCTAATGATTTTAAATCGTCGGCTTCAATCTCAACTACAGGAACTTCATGAAGTCCTGCACTTTGAGCGGCCTGCCATCTTCTTTCACCTGCTATAATTTCAAATTTGCCTAATTTGTCTGATGATTTTCTAACCACTATTGGCTGCAAGATTCCTCTTTCTCTAATTGAGTTTGTAAGTTCTTCCATTTTTTCTTGGTCAAAATGTTTTCTTGGTTGAAATTTATTTTTAACAATAGAGCTTATTGATAGTTTATTTTTGATAGACTTTGAATCCACATCTCCAATTAATGAAGAAAGCCCTCTACCTAATCCCTTTTTAACTTTAAATGGATTTATCATGCAGCGCTCTCCACAAGTTTATCTTGATTTAAAAATTCATCAGTAAATGTAAAATATGATTTACTACCTGGACAAGTTTTGTCATAAAGTAAAACTGGAACTCCATGGGATGGTGCTTCTGACAGTCTTACATTTCTTGGAACTACTGTTTGATAAACTTTATCCTTAAAATAATTTCTAGCTTCTACTTCCACCTGACCAGACAACTTATTTCTCTTGTCATACATGGTAAGTAAGATACCTCTAATATCAAGTGATGGATTTAAGTTAGATTTGATCCTTTCAATCGTCTTCATCAGTTGTGTAAGACCCTCAAGTGCAAAAAATTCTGTCTGTAGTGGAACCAGGAGGGCATCAGAGGCTACAAGTGCCATAATTGTTAAAAGACTTAGTGATGGAGGACAATCAATGAGTATATAATCATACAATGACCCAGAATCATTTAATATAGCGGCTAATTCGTCCTTCAATTTAAATGCTCTTCTGCT
>CEUJ01179726.1_pt1 | contig 12477 bp, 17 predicted proteins | sample 361531 | NCBI WGS metagenome assembly CEUJ01 (sample SAMEA2622842, study PRJEB7988) | marine metagenome | biome: marine biome (ENVO:00000447); feature: marine epipelagic mixed layer (ENVO:xxxxxxxxx); material: "saline water (ENVO:00002010), including plankton (ENVO:xxxxxxxx)" | depth 140 m | reverse complement strand
TTACAAAACAAATAGAAGAACAAAAAAAATACATAGAAATGTTAGAAGGCAAAATTATGGCACTACAGAAAAATGCTAAGTAACTCTTCCATTACGATAAATTTTAACTTTAACAATATCATCCCTAAAAGGATATTTTTTTCTAAAATGACTGCTTCTAAAAGAACCAGTTTCATAATGACCTCTAGCATAATACGATGATCGTCTTTTTTTAGTTTTTCGCGGACTAAAAGTTCTAGTAATTGTATTTCCCATTTTAATAAAAAAAATTTTTTTTATTTTAAAATCAAACGAAAATTTTAAACATTTTGTATAGGATATATTTTCTTTGATTTTATTTTTTCTGGCGCAGTTATACTAATACACATACACAATAATGTAAATATCCAAAATAAAATACAAAATGTATCAATAATATCAAATTTTTTATTTATAACAAAAGATAAAATCATAATAATTATAGTTAAAATAAAGGCTATGGTAGCAAATGCACATGAAAATCTACATGCCACCTGTTTTGGTCCGTTTTTTTGCATATGTGGATATTATAAAATATACCGGATTTTTATTATCAATTTTTCAACCCTATTATAGTTTTAGGGAAAATTGAATATAATTTTACGCTATAAATAAGCATTATTGGAATAAACCTTACATGACTGCATATAATACAAACTACTACAGAAGAAATAAAGAAAAAAGATTTAAGGTTCATAAATGTCCTCACTGTTCTTTTGAAACAACGGGGCCAAAATCATCATTACAAGCCCATATTTGGGCAAAACATACTGAAGAAAAAGACAGACCGTTTCAATGTCCATGTGATTCGTGTGATCGTGGATATTCGGCCCGTGCAAATCTTCATAAACATATGAAACAATGTCATAATATTATTATTCCAAAAGATAAAAATGTATTTGCATATAGTGTTAATATAAGTAACAATATATGTCCTAGAATAACAAATAACCAAAAAGAACGTATAGAGTTTTACAAAGAAAATAAAGTCATACCTAAAGATATGAAAAAAATAAGTAACATTATATCTTTTGAAAAAATGTATTTTGATGTAAATATGGGTTTTATAACTATTCACCCATATACGAAACAAGAGGTTTTAGATGTTTATAAATCAAAACAATAATAAAAAGAGAAACTTAGAAATAAAATATTAGTATTTTTTAATGAGTAATGAAGAACAATTTTTTAAAAACCAAATATTAACTTATATGGGAAATAAACGAAAATATATTTCAAAAATAGATGAAATAATTAATTTAGTTAAAAATGCACTAAACAAAGATACTTTAATAATTGGAGAAGGATTTTCAGGGTCTGGTATAGTAAGTAGATTATTTAAAAATCGTGCATCAGGGTCAAATCTTGGTACTTTTTATGTAAATGATATTTCAGGATATTCTAAAACCCTAAATGAATGTTTTTTAACCTCTACACAAAATCTCTCCACTGATGATTTAGAAAACCTAATTAGATACATTAAAGAAATAGAAACATTTTTAAAAAAAGAACCTAATCCTAAGCCATTCATAGCAAAATACTGGGCACCTAATGACGATGAAAATATACAACCTACGGAACGTGTTTATTTTACCGCTGAAAATGCAAAAATAATTGATCAAATGTTATATTTTATAAAAAATTATGTAAAAGATAAATACAAACCATATTTACTAGGACCGCTTTTGGTTCAATGCTCTATACATAATAATACCAATGGACAGTTTTCAGCCTTTTATAAAGATGAAAATAAAGAAAAAGGTATGTATGGAGGAAAAAAAGAAATAGATTTAAATAGGATAAAAGGTAAAATAACTCCCAAAATGCCTATTCTAACAAGTCATAAAGCAAATGTAAAAATAAGTCAAAATGATGTTATAGAATGGTTAAAAACAATACCAGAAGTTGATCTTATGTATTATGATCCACCATACAATAAACATCCTTATAACATTTATTATTTTTTATTGGATATTATAAATAATTATGATGTTAATATAAACATTCCTAATACATATAGAGGACAACCAAAAAATTGGATAAAAAGTAATTATTGTAGTTTAAAAAAAGCAAAATCTGAATTTAAAAAACTAATAGAAAACACAAAAGCCAAATTTATACTAGTTTCTTATAATAATAAAGGTATTATACCAATAAAAGAATTAGATGAAATTTTATTAGAAAAAGGTCATTTATATAAAATACCATTCGAAAATGGAGCATTTAATAAGTATTTGGGAATTGCTGCGAAAAAAAGAAAAAAGAAAAACGAAAAATTAGAAGAATTTTTATGGCTTGTAGATTGTAGACCCTAATTTTTTGCTTTGTAACATTTCCAGAACCAAGGAAAGTTATAAATTATTTTAAAGTCTAATTCATTTTCAATACAATTATTTACTAAATGTCCATTTTTATTATCATTTAATCTATGAAAATAAACAAATGCTAATTTATTTTTTTTTTCTTTTGAATAAACTAAGTGAATTTTTTTTATAGGACCTATTTTACGATTGTTAAAAACATTGGTAATAAACTGTTTATTTATATTTTCATCTATTTTTGGTATACAAATGCATACTTCTTGATTCATGTTGATAATATTATAGTAAATATTATCAATATGATAATATAATCAATTTTTGTGCTGTCTCTTGTAAAGAATATTCTATTAGTCAATAGGTCAAGAAATACTTGTTAAAAAAAAATAATTTGCTGTAAAGAGACAAATAAGTATACTATATAATCTTTAAGTGTATAAAAAAATTGATTTAAAATAAAAGATAACAATATCTATTATTATATTACTATCATGAGCAATAGATTTAAAGATCTGAAACCCCAAAAAACAAATATGTTTAGGAATAAAAAACAAACAATAAAACAATCTTCTTTAAAACAAAATAATCGTTGGAGTAAATTAGAATCTACTCAAAAAAATGAAAATAAATTTAAAAATAAATCAACTTTCAAAACAAATTCTAGATGGGATAATTTAAAAACAGATGAAAAAGATAATAGAAATAGTTTTAAATACAAAAAACCCGAACGTACATTTAATAAAGAAAGAAATGGTTATCGAAATCACAGAAATTATAGAGGTAGACGTCCTAGAGATAATAGTCCAGGAATATTTACAAATGCTACTATGATAAATGGTGTTCCTCAAGTAAAAGGAGCAGTTCAGAAATCTTTTAATATTATGGATTCGATAAAAATTAAACAAAAACCAAAGAAAAAGTCACCTAAAAAGAAAAAAACAAAGAAAAACAATAGTCAAAATTTTATGGAATTAGATCAACAAAAAGAAACAGAAGAAGAAAAAAAACAAAAAGAATTGTGGAAACAACAATTGATTGCCCAATATGCTTATGAGTATGAAACAGAAGAAGAAAATGATGAAGATAATGATGAAGATATTGATGAAAATTAATTTAATAATGTATTAATTAATGATATTTAAAATAAAAATATTAAAAATTAGTAAATATTTTTATTTTTTTTTAAATTATTATTTTACTAATGAGTGATAGTGAAAGTGATTTAGATGATAGTTGGTTAGAAGATCTAGAAAAAGAAGAAGAGGAGTATGATATTTTTTATAAAGATATTACGGATGTTGTCAATGTAAATTATATTTACATTAATGAAAAAAATAAAATTTATCATATAAAAAAAGAAAATATAGATTTAGAAGATAATATATTAAATAAGGAGCACTTAATTTATTTATTAAAAAAAAACAAAGAATTTAATAAGTCTCCTCATAAAATTATAAGTATTTTACAATATAATATTAATATTAAACCACAAGATATAAATGTTTTTATGAAAGATCCTACGAAATTTAATTTTTTATCGATAAGTGATAATATAAATGATATTAAATGGGATGATACCATAAATTTATTTAAAGATATTAATACATTATACATTATTTACTATAAACCTCCATATAAACCTAAGAAAAACACTAGAAAGATTTATATAAAGCAAAAATTGAAGCGAAAAAAGACAAAAAAAAACTATTTAAAGAGTAAAAAACTAACTAACTAACTATGAACATTCTCTCAGCAGCACTTGATCAAAGTAAGAGTCTTAAACCCATTCAGTTGGGTGAAAAGGGACACGTAGAATATGCGTGGTCATCTAATCCTGATGAATTGATTTGTCAGTTTTATTTTCAGTTGGTTCGCTCTAAGGACCACAGTGATTTGAGAGAAAAACTAAATACTATGTTGTCTAGACTTAATTGGCAGGAACATCGCATTCAACTTATAACCCTTATGAAGATTATGGTTAACACCCGTGATATTGTGGATGGAAAGGGTGAGTATGATCTTGCTTATATGCAGGTATTGGAGTGGTATAAGTTTTATCCTGTTATTGCTTTTAGTTGTTTTAAGTTGTTTTTGGATTTTGAGGAAAATCCATTGAGCCATCAATATGGATCGTGGAAAGATGTAAAGAGATTTTGTCAATATGTAAAGGAAAACACGTCTGATGGAGAAAATCATACGCTTATTAATGGTATATTGTCTTTTGCAATTAGAGAACTGGAAAAGAATCATAAATATAGTGTTAGGGATGCTGATTTTAAGCCTACACTTATTGGAAAGTGGCTTCCACGTGAAAAGTCTAAGTATGGATGGATTTTCAACAAAATGGCTAAGATGATGCGTCCTCATCTTATGGAGACGGCCAATACCAGAGATGCAATTCAGAAGGCAAGTAGAAAGCAAAAGATGATGCTTAAGAAGATGCTAGTTTATTTGAATAAAAGAGTTGACACTGCTCAGATTAAGATGTGTGATCCTGAGGGAAGATGGAGCCAACTTAACTTTAATAATATTACGTCTCTAACAATGAGTAAGAGTAAGAATGCAATTCTTTATGTAGATAAAAAGGGAAATGTTCGTGGAGAAAAGAAGGACAGAATTCAATGCAGAGACAATTATAAGGCTCATCTAGAGGCTGCAAAGAGTGGAGACAGTTCTAAGAAGATCCACGGAAAGCGTTGTCAGGTAGGTGAACTTGTTCGTGATGCCTTACAAATTAACAAACATTCAACTTCTCAACAAGATATTAGTGATACAATCAATCAACAGTGGGAGAGTAATAAGGCAAATAACAAGGGACTAGAAGGTAAGTCTATTTGTTGTGTTTGTGATGTATCTGGTTCAATGGAATGTGATGAGGGACTTCCTCTTTATAATGCTATTGGATTGAGTATTAGAATTTCTGAGTTGGTAGATGAAAATTCTGGATTTAAGAACAGAATGCTTACATTTGATAGTCAACCCTCGTGGATTCAACTAAATGATAATATGAGTTTTGTGGAAAAGGTTCGCACTGTTAAGACTGCATCATGGGGTACTAGCACAGATTTTCATTTGGCTCTAGATAAAATTATTGAAGTTTTGGTTCAAAATGAGATCCAACCGAGTGTGGTTAGACAACTTATTTTCGCAGTATTTAGTGATATGCAATTTGATTGTGGCTACCACAATGGTAACATTTTCGCAACTGCTGAAGAGTCCATTAAAAAGAAGTTTCATGATGCAGGAATGCAAACTAAGTGGCGTGAGCCTTATGAGATGCCACATATTTTGTTTTGGAACTTGAGAAAGACTAGTGGATTTCCGGCTACAACTTATTCAAAGAATATTACATTTTTGAGCGGTTACAGTTCAACTCTCATGAATGTGTTTTGTACAAAGGGTATTGAGGCTCTAAGAGAGACAACTCCTACATCAATGTTGAGAGATATGCTTGATTCTGATCGATACAATATTGTTGAGACTTTTGTAGATGTATTTGTTTAATTAAATATTATAGTTAAAAAATATAAAAATAAAATATTTTTTAATACTAAGTCATAATGAATAATGATAACGATGAAAATTTTCCTAACATTTTTAATATTACTAATAATAGAATAACCTCACAAACATCATATGATGATTTGATGATAAATCAATTAACAAATATGTTAACAAATAGAATTATTAATAATGAAAATATTTTTTTTCCTTTACAATCTAGATCAAATTTTAATATATCAAATATATTGCAAAATTCTCTTTATCAAAGTAATCCATATAAAAAAGTAACATCAGATAGTGGATTATCTCAAATAAAAACTATTATTTTTAAAGATAGTCAACAAGAAACTAAAGAATGTGCGATTACACAAGAAGAATTTCAAGAGGGACAAGAAATAGCACAATTGCCATGTAAACATATTTTTGATAAAGATGCTATTAAAACATGGTTAAAAGAAGAATCAAATAGTTGTCCTATTTGTCGCTATGAATTAGATTTTAAAGAAATAAATAAAAAAGAAGAATCTTTAGATACATCTAGAGATGTATTAACAGATAGCGATGATGATATACCTGATTTAATTGAAGAATTACCAGAAGTACAAGATAATAACGAAGACGTTGCTGAAAATGTATCAAATTTAGAAGAAATGACATATGAAGAAGCACAAAGAGAGTTACAATCTAGAAGAGAAGATATTTTAACAAATATAAATAGAATAATAAGAAATATACAATTTATTAATGAACCGCATAGATTACATAGACAACAATCATTTAATACAGATAGGGATTTACAATATGCATTAATGGCAAGTTTAAATGAAAGTCAAACGCAATCTTGTGAAGAAAAAAATGAAGAAGATTTTATAGTACATCCTGACACTCAACATGATGAATTTTTTAATGATATATTAAGTGATGTTGATAGTGATAATGAATTAAATCAAGTTGATTAAATGTCGTCCCAATCAAATTCAATATCTTCTAATTTATTATCTTCTTTTTCGGTTTCTTTACTAATTTGTGTATCTATATCAAGTTTAATATTTTCTGTTCCCCCGGTTCTATCAAATAAATCATCATCTGCTTCATCTTTTACTTTATTATTCAAAATATTGTAAACTTCAGGTATATGTTTTAGTTCATCCATCTCACTTTGATCATAAACATAAAGCAAATCAGCCTTTTCTTTTTTCTTTTTTTCTACTACTTCTCCCATAGAAACACTTCTTAGACCTGCTATAATAATACTGTCAAGTTTAATAGTATTATTTCTTTTATTTCTACCCCTAAATTTACCTCGAATAACTAAAGTTCTTTCTTTTTTATCAGCACACAAAATTTTTGCATGACCTCCACCACTTATTGCTATAATTCTAGCATAAATTTCTCCTTCCTCTGTTACTTTTCTTAATTTTCTACGTACATTATTATTATTTAGATGTTTTCTTGCACCTTTTTTGTGTTTACTTCCGCCTTTCTTATTTTTCACCATTGTTTAAAATACATTAATATTAATATTTTAATTTCTTTTCAATTTTATAACTTTTAGTCGGTTGATTAATTATCTTAATCCAGTCATTAAACGATATACTTGAGATATTTTTTATACTTTTTTCTTGAGTTTCTTTTGATTGTTCATCAGGTTCATAACCGTATTGACTATAGAATTCCTCCATTTCATCATCATTTAAGAATTCTATTTGTTTTTTATTTTTTGAAATCTTAATTTTATATTTATCAAATCTTTTTTTCCAAATTAAACATTTATAGGCATGAAATTCCCAATTATACCAAAATTCTCTATTTAGAATGTAATAACTTCTGTTAAGACAAAAACATCCCAAATTATTTGATGTCGCATATAATCTTTTATTTTTTAATACTTTATAATGTATATTTTCTTTTTTTTCCATAAACGTCTTTACATCCATGTAAGCAGATTTCGGCACTTTTTTAAATATAAATTTATTTTTTACTTTAGGAATATCAAGACATAAAGTTAAATATTTATGAAATTTATCTTTATATGGGTTTGTATTATCGATCGTGATATTAAAATTTGTTAATAAAAATTGTTCAATATTTTTAGATTTTATTATTTTTTTTAAATAATACGCGATATATTCGTTATTTTTTGTTGTTATTGAAAAGTTTAAAAGTTTTTCAAACCTACTATCACCATAATATTGAGATAAATTTATATTTTTAATAATATATGTTAGTCTAGAACTAAAATAAGTTCTAGACAAAAATATATTAAAATCAATATTTTTTGAGGCACGTGATAAATTATAAATAATAAACAAAATATATTTTATATTATTATTTTTTTTATCTTTGTTGTAGTAAGAAATTATTTTTTTTATAATAGTAGGATAATTAATATAATAAAAATCATAGTAAATTTTAAATATAAATTGCCATAGTTCTTCTGGATCATTACTTTTATATAATTCTGTTGTCCAAAAATATATTTCATTAAAATTATTATTTTTTAAAATACATTCTAATAATGTTAATTCGACTTCATCTTTATTATACAAATATCGTGTAAATTGTAAGTTGTTGTTCATTTTTTATCTAACTAAAAGTTATTTTTTTTTTATCAATTTTTTTCTTAACCTACAATATATGAGGAATAAATGGCTCTTACAAATTCAAAAAACTTTACACCAACATCCAGGTAAATCAATTAATCAAATTTTGCAAATAGCAAAAATTAATTATGAAAAAGAAAATAAAAAGAAAAAAAAATAGTTCCTCACAAATTAAACCAAACTTTTTCTTATTTTTAATGTTTCTAGTTTGTTTGTTTTTCTTTCTATATCTAAAACTTTATCGATATCTTTTTTTTCATCAATAAAGTTTTTTTTAAATTGTTTAAATATTTTTATACCGGAAGTTATATCTCCTGTTAAAAATCCATTAAATTTTTGAATAGTATCAACAATACTATTTCTTTTTTCTATATCAGGATCTATATTTTCTAACAATAATTCTGTAAAATGTTCAATAAATTTATTTTTTTTATATCCGTTTACATTAATAAAGTAAATAAATTTTAAATACATAATAGATAATGAATAATTATCTATTGTTGTCCAATATGACATTATATAGTTTTTTTTTTCTTTAAAAGATTCCATTGAATTATAAAATTTTAATTGGTCTAAACATTTTTCTTTGAACTGTTTTAAAAATTTTAAAGAAAAATTTTTAATTAATCCTTTATTATTATCTACATATTCGTCTACTATATTTATTAAATCATTATTACTAGGATTCATATTTTCATTAATTAAGTAAGCCATATAATGAACTTCTAAAGGCCATACATAATAATCAGCCCCGAATACATAAAAAATTTCTTTTAATTGTTGATCGCTAATTTCATCGTTAATTATAGCAGATAAACCAAAATCTATTAATAATGGTAATTTTGAATCATAATCAAAGAGTATATTTGTACCTTTTAAATCAAAATGTAATATATTGTTTTGTATTAACTGACTTATAGATGTCAATAAATGATTATAACTAAATATAATTTTATTTACAATATAATCATTGTCTTTGTTTTTTATCATGAAATCTATAAAATCTGTTCCATTAATAAATGGCATTTTCATTGTTGTAAATTTTTTCGATTCTCTTTTTTTAAATATATCACATTTTGATGTTTCATTATCTTTTATATCTCCCAAGTTTACTTTACAATGTTTTACAATAGGAACAAAATGATTTTCGAATCCTCTAATATTTTGTATTTTACGCCCTATTTTTATTTCTCTCTTGGCATATTTATTATATACTTGAATTTTGCTAACATATTTTGTAGAAGTTAAAGAACTTCCATCACAATCTATGGCTGGACTAAAAACACATCCATATCCACCACTAGCCAACATTTTTCCACCTATCATTAATAAAAAAATATATTATATTTTTTTTTATTTTTAAACTTTTATTTTTAATTTACTTTGTCATTTTTTTAGTTTTAACAAAATATCTGTTTTTATATGTTTTCTTAAACTTATTTAAAATATCTTCTTTTGTTTTATATCCATTATCATGTAATTCTTTTACTTGAATATTCAATAAAGTTTTATTTATATTTTTCATAAATAAATTAAATCCCTCGGATGGTTTTGAATCTTTTATTTGTAAATAAACATTTATATGAGAATCCATTAATTCTAATAGTTTTCTATCTAAACCTACATACTGTTTTCTTTTTGTTTCTTTTGTTTCTTTTACTGATTTATTTTTATGATAATATCTAGCACTTTTATAAATCTTATCATAAATATTTCCCTGATAACCTTTGTTAGTTAAATATTTATATTCTCTATTTATAGATTCTTCATTCTCTTCTTTCCAAATATTCCATGCTTCTTTGAAATCTTTTGGTTTATCATACTTATGAACTCTTGAAAATTCTTCAATTAAAAGAGCAAAATCATGATTAAACTTAAATCTGTGTGTTTTTATTTTTGAACTTTCCATATTAATAATATAATCTTTTTAAGAAGAATTTTGTTTTCAATTTTTAGTATTTATTTTTTTATAACCAAACATTTCAAAATCTTTATCATAAATATTGTTAATAAGACTAATTACTTCATCAGATAAATCATTTAAAGTAAATTTTTTTTTTCCTTTATTAGAATGTTTATTTAAAGTAATATCGTAATTATATTTTTTCATTAATTCATTGAATTCTTCTGTTAAATTTTCATACTTAATAATATGTATTTTAACATTAAGATCAATGTAAAAATGTTGAGGAACCCAATGACTACTCATTTTTTTGTGATTTTTTAATATTTTTTTTTTTATATTATCATTAAATTTTTCTTTAGAAGATTTTAACTTGTTTTTTATTCCCCATCCTCCCCATCTGCAATAATATTCTGAGATAATTCTTTCATATGGATTTCTTACAATTACAAACCAATCATAATTTAATTTTAAATTATCATGTAACAAAATAAATTTATCATGCCATCGGTCATTCCATCTGCAATTTCTCCTATCTTTTGCTTTATACTCTGAGTGAAATCTTCCCCATTTTTTTCCATGAGCATTACCTATATCTTCAATAGAAGTTCCACCTGTTTTTGTTATGTGTATAAATTTTAATTCTTTCATTTTATATTTAATAATAAATTTATTTTTAAAAATAAAATTATATATAAATGACCTACAAATTACAAGAAGAGGTTTTTTTAGATAAATTTAATAAATGCTACATAAAAATTTTAACATTAAATAAAAAGCCAGAAAATTCTCCCTTAAAAGATTATGTAAAAGAACTACCTAGGCAAAAACTTTCGCCTTTTGATTATGATTGTCATTGTAAAAGAAAACCACATTGTTTATTTGCAATTATACATCCAAATAATGGTAATTTTATACAGTCTGATGAAATAGAAATAGTAGTTGATTTACTAATAGAATCTAATTATAATATTAATTATCCATTAACAAAATTAGTAAAAAAAAATAATGAAACATTAATGTTTTATTTTTCAAAATAAAATTGATAATAATATTAAAGTTAAAGTTAATATTATTAAAATGCCTCCTAAAAAAAAGTCAAATATAACAAAATATATTAAACAACTTACTGTTATGGAAAAAAAAGCGTTAGAAATAGCAAAAGAAGATTTAGGTTCTTCTTTCAATATAGAAAAAAGTATTGGATATTTAAGTTGGTTAAAGAAAAATAAAGTATAAAGATAATATAATAATGACGGAAGAAAATAAAAGTATGCAACAAAGAGTAGAATATGAATTTGTAAATTCAAATGATACAGGTCAATCTTTATGGAGATTATTAAAAGAACCACCTGCAGCAGTTGTCAGAAGATTAGTTGCAAAATTTATTGGATTAATAGTATCTATATTAGATAGAGTTTTAGAATTATTAGGCGTTGCTTTAACTGATCCAGATAAATTATATGAAAATGTTGGTGAAGCAAAAGAAAAAACAAAACTTCTTACACTGATTATGCTAAATGTTTTAGAAGATCCAGAAATTAAAGAAAATATAAAACAATTAGCAATTGCTTTGAACGACTCAGCATTAAAACCTTTTTTGGCTGTGGCACTTATTACTATAAAACAAATGGAACCAGCAATTGATGAAGCGGAAAAAGAATTAATAGAAAGATTAAAAGAAGGTATTAGAAGAGCAGGTGATGGTGCGTGGGATGCATTTGAAAATGTTATTGCCGGTGTTCCAGGAGTAGGAAATGCTTGGAGCGCTTTTTCTGCATTAACCAGTGCAATACAAGCAGGACAAACTATTGTTCAAACAAGTTTACAGTTAATTTTAGAATCTACGTATAGAATTTTAGGCACTCTTAGAAAAGCAAATGTTCCAGGATTAGAAGCCGTAGATAGTTTTGTTGATTTTGGATTAAATGCTTATAATGTTTATACAAATTTAACAAATAAATTTGATGAAATTAACGCCACCATGCAACAAATGAATTTTACACCTAAAGAAAGATTAACAAAACAGAAAGTAGTAGAAAATATCAAAGAACAAAGTGATGCTGCCGAGGCTATGATGCCGGGAGGATTAGATGCGGCTATGGAACCAAACGCAAAACCTGATGAAACG
>CEUJ01101086.1_pt1 | contig 12499 bp, 13 predicted proteins | sample 361531 | NCBI WGS metagenome assembly CEUJ01 (sample SAMEA2622842, study PRJEB7988) | marine metagenome | biome: marine biome (ENVO:00000447); feature: marine epipelagic mixed layer (ENVO:xxxxxxxxx); material: "saline water (ENVO:00002010), including plankton (ENVO:xxxxxxxx)" | depth 140 m | reverse complement strand
AAAAATGAAACAAAATCATTAATAAATAGTAATACGAATCCTAAAAAGCATTATAAAATTATGCTCTTAATATGTGGATTCGTTTTTCTCTAAGAACTTCCTCAATCCTTTTCCTGTAATACCTAGTTTGTTCAAGGCTTTTTCTTCTATTTGTTTTATCCTAACAAAAGAAACGCCAAGTCTATCGGCTACTTCCCGCAAGGTCATATTGCCTTCCGGATGTTTGTTGATCGCAACCATTGTACAATTCAAGTCATCGTCGTAATCTATCCACAGCCTGCATTGTTTCTCCTTGCAGCTTTTATTAGATGATTCACACTGTTTAAAACATTTCATAGGTCTGGAAACTCCTGTTCAATAATGTCAAAGATGCTCTCAAGTTCTTCCTCTCTTAGAGCAAATTGTTTTTCCACTTCCCTTGACTTCTTACGAACAGACTTGCCTTTCAAAAGTCTCCCTTTATTATATTTTCTCTTTTCTTCCTTAATCTTGTCTACGAATGCGGTAAGGTTTTTGTCCCCACTGAGGTAGCCAGACACAATGTCCCTAAAGAACTCACCCTGATAAAACCCATCGTAGTGTAGGCGGATGCGTAGGTCTGCGTGTCTTTTGTCGGTTTCCTTGAACTGAATTACCTTGTCAAGATTCCCGTAATCTATCTCGTGCTCGTCGCTCATTTATTCCTTGATAGAATATGGGTGTGACTCTCGCCCCTTCCCGCCGAGGTCTGCTGAATGAACTGTGCTTTCGCTTGTAACTCTTGGATTGTCTTGGCTCCAGAATAAGACATACCGCTTTGGATGCCGCCCTTGAGATCAGCCAAGATGTTGTTGACATCCCCCTTGTATGGGATAGTTGTAGAGATGCCCTCTGGTGTGGAGGTCTTACCTCTCCAGTTTACTTGGGCTTCGCTTGATGCCATGCCACGATAGACTTTATATTTTTTATCGCCTGCGTCAAAAATCTGCCCCGGTGCTTGGTCAGTGCCAGCCAGCATTGAGCCGAGCATAACAAAGTCAGCACCAGCAGCCAATGCCTTGACGACATCTCCGCTAGTCTTCATCCCGCCGTCAGCGATGATTGGAACAGGACAACCAGCAGTTACACAATCAATGATAGACTGTAGGGTGGGAATGCCGTGACCACTTACTAGTCTCGTTGAACAAATAGAGCCACCGCCAATGCCGACACGAATAGAGTCAGCCCCCCAAGATGCAAGGTCAAGACTGCCTTGACCAGTGGCGACATTCCCTGCCATAATGTGAGTATCTCCTCCATACTCCTCCTTCAGGTGCTTTAGGGCATCACGCATCATAGAGTGGTGACCGTGTGCTACATCAACACACAGAACTTGAGCACCACTATTAACTAGTTCTTGTGCTCGTTCTTTGTAGTCACCCGTTACACCAATGGCTGCGCCGACGATTGCTTCGCCCACCTGAGTGTCTTTGACGATCTTTGCTTGCGCTTCGATAGAGTTGTACCTGTGGATAATGCCAAGCCCTCCGTTTGTGTGCATGGCGTAAGCCATCTTCAACTCAGTAACTGTATCCATCGGACTGGAGATGATTGGTAATCCGAGTTTGATGTTACCCAGATTGTTGGTGGTTGATAAGTCTTTTCTGCTCTCAACATCTGAATAGTGCGGCACGAGCAACACATCATCAAAACTACAATAGAGTGGGCACCTAGATAAGAACTGTTGCGCCGAATACGGGTTTGGATGATTAACCATTGTGTAGCCTCTCTTTCAATAATCTGCTCATCTTGTCTCTTGTTTCTTGAGATACAGCATTCTTAGCGCAACCAAGAAAAGATGCTACCTTAAGTGCTTGTTCTTTAGTTGCTATGAATGTAGCGTCAGTGTCGCCTTCTTGGTTAAGGCGAAGACCGTACTCTCTGACTAGCTTTTGCTTTAAGAAAGTAAATTTCTTTTGTGTTTCTCTCTCGGCATATATGCCAAGCTCCTCTTCGCCAGTCCAGTAGATCTGATCTGTCTTCAGCCCCTTCCTGCTTGGGCTGATTGGGTCGCCACATCCATCTTTCCTATAGCGTAGGTTGTTGTCTTCGCAGAACTGCTTAAACTCCTGCTTCGTCATCGTTGCCTCCAAACATTTTATCTATGCCCTCGTCAATCTTTTCTTGACACTCAGGGCAGATTAGGGTTACTTTCTTCTTTTCTTCGCTGACGATTACGCGCCAAGTCATAGCCATCTCTTTACTGTCTTTGTCAAAAGACTTTGAACATACTGAGCAAGAATCGGGTCGCAAGCCGAACATACCGACTTGACGAACTAGTTTGTCCTCGGCTTCCTTCTTTGCGTCAAGTTGCTTTTTTCTGCCTAGCTTCTTGGATAGTTTGCCCATTAGCGGTCACCCGTAGACCCAAAGCCACCTTCGCCACGAGTAGAGCCATTATTGAGATTATCCTCTGTCGCTTCCTCAATGCCGCAGTGGACTACTGGCACGAGGACAGCCTGAGCAATCTTATCTCCCGGCTTAATAATCTGTGTCTCTACGCCGATGTTGTGTAGGTTGACATAGATCTCTCCGTCATAGCCGGGGTCAACAACGCAGGCACCCACAACTAGTTGTCGTTTGGATGCGATGCCTGACTTGTTCTTAACTTCCAGCATGTAGCCTTCTGGGATCTCTGTCTTTATCCCAGTGGAAATTAGACTGCTTCCCCTTGCTGGAATCCAATACTCACCATTCTCTTCGGTACATACCCCACGGTTGCCGTTGGGGCAGTAGAATAAGTCCATGCCTGCGTCTGTCCTGTGTGCTCGCACAGGTAGTTTAGCGTTTGTTCTTAATTTATAAAACTTTAGATTCATTTCCAAATCTCCTTGTATCGTTGGACTGCTCGTTCTTTTGCTTTGGCTTCCACCATTACATCTACATCTAGTCCGTAGGTTTCAATCTTCTTGTAGATGTAATCAGAGTGAGCCTGTGGTTTAATCTTGGGATCGTTCTGTTCTTCTGGTCTGCTCTCGCTGTAATGGATGACTGGCGTGATGTCACCCCAAGTCAAGGCAGCAGTAATCATTGCTTCCTCTTGGTCTATTCCGCCAGTGCAGAACAAGTGGTGGTGTTGGTCGTGGACAATAGGAATACCAATCTCTTGGTATACGCTGTCGTATAGTTCCTTAGTAGAGTAGAGCGAAGCCTTGTCGTCGTTCTCTACTGTGAGCCGAGACTTGACCGCATCTGATAGTCTGTGGAAGTTCTTGTTGAAGTTGGCGATAGCCATAGGCTTGTCGTTGTAGTGGGCACCAACATGAATGTTTAGTTTGTTGTATGGTGTGCGAGACAAGCCAAGCATGTCAAAGACCTCGCCGTGGATCTCCAAGTCACGGATAGTATTTTGGATAACCTTCTCGTTGGGTGAGGTCAGTTTGTTGAATGGTCCGGGGTGTGCTGTGATGCGATGACCATGGTCTTCAACAAAATCACCAGCCTCTTGCAGTGCATCGCAGATCTCATCAAAGTCTGGCAGGTCAGACAACTTATACTCGGAAGCCCACGGGAACAGGTCTGACGATAAACGAAAGAACCTGAACCCGTGTGCCTCGTTCCACTTCAAGATAGTGAGAAGGTCGCGGCAGTTTGCCAACGCCAGTTCAGAAGCGTATGCAACACCTTTCTCGTGGAAGGTGCGTTTAATCATAGATCTGTTGGTAGTCACACGCTTGGACTTTGGCTGTTCAGACAACTCCATATTGATACAAGCATAACCAATATTATTCACACTATCTCCTTGGCAAAAGTTATGGATAGATTATAGCAATTTGTATACTAGAAGTCAAGAGATATTTGAGACGGGCTACCAACTCGTACAAACTGCTCCATGTCCTCATCCCATTCCCATGCCTCGTAGTCAGCTTCAGAGACTAGCTGCTTTAAAAACAAGATTTTCTTAACAATGTGCACACCCCCAAGTTTACAATTTGGATTGCTGTTGAAGCCATTGAACAGCCCAATCATTCTTTTACGCTCAGTCTTAATTTTATCATGACTAGTGATTGGCTTTTCGCTTTCACTGGAGCCAATCCTAATGGCGAGCCAACAAGGTTTGCGAACCTTTGTTACTTCATCGGGGACCCTATCAAGCCATTCCTTAAGAATAGTTCTTTTCATGTCATCAAAGTATCCATTATTTTTAATTTTTAAAACGGTATCATTTTTATTAATATCAAAACTCTGACCATTCCAGAACGATTTCCACACGGAATCAATCTCTACATCGCTTGGCGTAGGCAAAGAAGCGGACCTACCGTCTTTTAGGGCAAAATTAATAATGTTATTGATATAGGGTTTTGATGACTCTCTACTAAGAGCATATTTCCCAGACAGGAATTCATACATACTCTTCTTCTTGTCTTCAAAAGATATGGGTCCACGTTTTTTTTCCAACGTTTTAATGTAGGTTAAGCATTGCTGTACAAAATCTTTGAACACTTCTTTGTCCACGCTGTCATTGTCATCTTCATTGGATCTGCTGGCACCATTGAAAGCAAGCGTGTATACATCGGACGGACTCATCTCTGTGCAGTCAACAATAATTGCTGGCTTTTTGTCTTTCTTTTTTTTGAAACAATACCCCCTGCCATTTCCAACGATAGCACCATGTATCATATTTCCATCTTCGCCGATATACTTAATAATGATAGGGGCACGTTTTAAGGGCTCGCTATCTGGTCCATAGAACTTTTCAATAAGTTCTGAGACTCTTTTAGAAAGTTGCGAATTGTCTCTGACTTGGAAAAAATCAATATCTTCATGATCTGTTGGCATCAAAAGAGTGTAATCAAATTGAGGATCAACCGCGACCGAAAAAGGTCCCGAATGATCCTCAAGCACTTTCCAGACCTTTTGGGATCTTTGATCGCTGTCACTAGCAGGGGCGACGAGACCTAGCTTTTGTAGATCAGCAGTAACTTTGTTTAGCATCTGCTTCTTAGTGCTCGAATTCGTGTCAATAACTTTTAAAAGACTTTCCATATTTCTCTCTCTGTTTAATTAATTATATAAGGACTCTAACACGTTCACACACACATGTCAAGAGTTTTTTCAATATCATCGTTATTTATTAATGTGTAGGTAAAACTGTTGGAATACATCTCGGCAGCCACATGGCAGATCTCCATGAACTGGTAGAAGTCTTTGCTGCTTCTAAACACTTGGCAACCTGCTGATACACCACCTGTGTACTCTCTATCATCTGGTCCCCACTGGCGATGGATATTGATTCCATACATGCCCTCGTGGATTGGTCCTTCGTAGTCCGGTGTCCTATCTCTGTTGTCGTCTCTCCAGATTTTGACCTTACCTAGTCTCTGACAAAGTGCTGTGTATCTTCGCTTGCCGCCGTGGGTGCCAATCTTGTATACGCCTCGGTATTGACCGGGGATAAGGATAGCTGTTCCACCTTTTACAATGGGCTTCTTCAAGATGCTGGTTCCGGGTTCTGTTGTGGCTGCATATGTATCCACTACCCACTTGTTGTTAATCTTATATATCAAACAGATCCAGTCATCAAACGTGTCCGCTTTACCCGATTGATTACGGATGCCGATAATGTTTAGATTGTAATCGCCCTTTTCAAAGAAGGCATAGCCTTTGTCTTGACATACCTGCCTTATTCTGTGTATGAATTCTAATGCCTCGTCTTCGTGCTTTCTCATTTGCCTCGCTCCCTTGGGTATGGTAAGTTGACTTTCTTAGGGTTCAACTTTTTAAATAGTCTCTTATAATACTTAGTCTCGCCGGGAGAAGCCCCTAAGATACAGACATATTTATGTTTTGCGGGAACGGGTCTTGACTTACAACTGTCTCTGTATCTCTTCTCCTCTGCTTTGATTTTTACTTTGATGTCTGGTGGAACAAGGGTCCAGTCTGGGGAATACTTCTTCATCCAGCCTCGCCAAGTTTGTTTGTCTATGCCGATGGCTTCAGCATAACGATAGTATTTAGATTTCTTTCTAAACTCTCGCCCACTAAACCAACCCTTCTCTGGGTGGTCTGGATCGAGATATTGTTTGGATGTGCCACTTGTCTGCCCAAGGTAGGTAAAGTTACAGGCTTGGTAGATTGTTCCTAGCTCCTTAGCCTCTGGGTCAGAGTAGGCTGTGAAGTAACGGAAGTCTGTGTTCTCAGCCATCCAACGGACTGAGGACATAATCAACCAAGAGCCGAGGTTCTTTGGACCCCAAGAGATACAAGCACCACGAGAGATTAGTTTTTCTTTGTCTTTGTTTTCTTTTCCCAAAAGGTTGGAAAACGCATTTGGGGTTGCCATAATGATAGTGCCTGCCAAGGTTCCATTCTTTTTTAGCCTCGCTGTAAACCTATGTGTCGGTCGGTTAGGGAGTTTAGCCAGCCACTCGTGCCGCATAATAAACTCTTTTACCTCTTTACATAGTTGCTTATCTTCCTTTGGAACATACTCAAACACAAAGTCACTCGTTCGTAACTTGCTTGCCTCGTCCTCAGTTAGACCAGCAGCCGCCAAGTCCTCATCCCGATTGACTTCGGAGATGTAGGCTTGCCAGCATTTGTCGCCTTGGTAGTCTTTAAATCTATCTTGTGGGTTCATCTTCGGCAAAGTAGTCTGTAATTCTTCTTTCTGCTATATCATTATAGTGCTCATCCATATCGATACCAAAATATCGCCGACCTTCTTTCAAGGCACCAAGACCTGTGCTACCGCTTCCACTGAAGGGGTCAAGCACGATCTTATCAGGTGGACAGTAGATCTTGACCAAGTAGGACATTAGGCTGATTGGCTTTGGGGTTGGATGGTCATTGTACTCTCCTCTTTCTTTTCTGGTAACGCGGGGGGCATAGAAGTATTTTTGATGCTCCTCTTGAACCTGCCCAATAATGTTTGAGGGGTATCTGCCTGCTGGGTTAGCGCTCTCGGTCCTATTGTTGTAAAGATGTTGAAACCCAGCGTAAAGCTTGGAGCGATCTTTCTTAACAGCCTTAAGTGCTTCGTTGACAACAATCTTAAGATCTTGTGGGTAGTGCTCTTCACTTACCCAATTATCCAGAAGTGAATCTGTCATATCCCTTACGATGTCCTCTCCAAAACTTAGAACTATTTCACATATGTCTTTCTCTCTTTTCGCTGTCAACACTTCTTTTCCGAAGGCGCGGCGGCGGGTGCCTCCCTTAATCCAGCCCTTTGGTGGTTCTCCATCCCAAGGGACTCGGGTGCTGTCAATGTCAATTACCCCTACGCCCCACTCCTCAAAGTTCTTTTGAATCGATCCCTTGAATGGCTTTTGGGCTACGACAACTGGCTCATGCGCTGGCTTGAGTCTGTTCTTCTTTGGCATCTTCGTAGTTACCATCCACATGATTTGGTCAAGAATATTAAACCCAGCATCATCAACAGCAGAAGCCATTCGGTGATAAAGTTGTGGACTACAGAAACTTAAACAAAAAGCTCCGGGCTTTAGTATGCGATAAACTTCTCTCCAGATTTCAACAGTTGGGACATCGTGGTCCCACTCATCAATGCCCATCCCATATGGCGGGTCGGTTATGCAGGAGTCAATACTGTTGTCAGGCATTCCCTTCATAACATCAAGACAATCGCCAGTAAACAATTTATATTTCATTTTTCCCCTATTGGATGTGAGCAAATACATTTTGCTCATTTAATAATCTACTGCTATTCAAGAAATAATTCGTCTTTGCTTTGGCACCCTTGTGAGAAATCATCGGTCTTGTGTAATAAGAAATGCCATGATTAGTCATACTTCCCAATGCCATGTTTAACTTCTCATCTCTTTCTCTCGCTTCTCGAATATGATTATCGATTAGTTTCTTAGCTTCGAGAGAGAGGCAATCCTTTCCCATAAAAAGTGTTGTGGCGTTGTGTTCTTTTGATGATAGAATGTAAATATACCCCGGAGTTGGAACACCGCTGTTGTACATTGGAGTTCCTCCCTTAACGCTTTTACATTCCAGAAAAAACAACTTTCCCCTCTCATCCTTAACGATAAAGTCTGGACTATTGTGAGTTCCACATGGTTGACTTATGAAGGTTTTTCCCTTCATATTTGCCAAGTAACTATCATCTCCGCCAAGCAGGTCATCTCTCTCCTTCTTAGTAACCTTCTTTATGGCACTTTCATTATATCCATTTGCTACAAGGATATCTTCTACAGCATTTTCATGATTGGCAACATTATGAACGTTACCACTGGTAGCCTGATAGTTTCGAAAGTAGGGCATTGCCAAAACTTCTTCGATGACTTTTACGATAGACTTCATTGTTTCCTCCATTTTGATAAGAAGAATATAACACACTCACAAATGAATGTCAACAATTTTGTTTTATAGAACTCTGAAATTATGATACATGGAACGAGTGGAAAAACCCCATTGATCGTTGTAGTCCAGTTTAGCCATATATGGTCGGTTGACCTGAACATGGTCCTTCTCTGGCTTCACACCCCAACACCTAATCGTTGTAATGACATTGTTATCATCAATTACATCCAAGACATAATAAGGTTTATCATTCTTTGTTTTCTTGATGGTGACCTTGCGAGGAATAAACCATACAAGACCCAAGTCCTTATCATATTCAGAGATGGCTGGAACTCCATATTCAGACAACTGAGCTAGAGTTTCATCCTTGACAACTAGGTTGATTGGAAACATGCCAGTTAGGTCTGTCAAGTATTGAATCCTCTCCTCTGTTGAAAAGTCTCCTTCCTCTGCATAGGTCTCTATGTTTTCCAGAAGGTGCTGCTTCTTTCTCGGTCTATCAACAGCGATAGCAGACCAGAAGTGTTTAGCTCCAGTAAACCTATCGTCCTGTAATGATTTGAGAGCGCCAGACCTACAGAGAACATCAAGGGCTTTCTTGTTCAGTTTGGAATACACAACCTTTTCATGAAACAAGAAGTCCTCAATAGTATTGAAGGGTCGATGGTCTAAGATCTGGTCCATAGCTGAACCGCCCAAACCTTTAATAGAAGTGAGTGGCTGGATAAGTGTCTTACCGTCCTCACTAATCTCCCAGACCTTTCCAGAGGTATTAACATTCAGGGGTTCAATCTTAAAGTTCATGCTCTTAGCTACTCCAATAGCCTTTTCTTTTCTGCTATCTGGCTCCTTGTCAAGGAACGCCGCCATCCATTCTGCTGGATAATAGTTGAGCAACCAAGCGCACTGGAAGGATAGGATAGAATAGGACACAGCATGTGACTTGTTAAAGCCGTAGCCAGAGAAGTACTCAAAGTTGTTCCAGAGTTCTACTGCTTGGTCCTCGGTCATCTTCTTGTTGACGCAGCCCTTCACAAACTTCTTGCGGATCTTCTCTTTCTCTTGTGCTCCCTTGCCAGTTCCCTTCTTTGTCAGCAACTTGCGAAGCAGGTTGCCCTCGTCAAGGCTGATATTCTCTCCGAGTTGGTGCGCCAGAGATGCGATCTGCTCTTGGAAGATAAGGAAGCCATAGGTCTCCTTGGTCACATCCTTAACCTGTTTGTTGATGTAGTTGATGTCCCTTGGATTTTCTTTAGCCTTTACATACTTCCTGTCTACATTAGCGCCGAGAGGACCCGGACGGTAAATACTAGTAATAGCTGAGATGTCAATGATGTTCTTGGGCTTTGCCTTCTTACAGAAGTTCTGTGCTCCACTCTCAGTGAACTGGAAGATGCCAGCCCACTTGCCTTTATGAAAGATATTTTTATAAACCTTAGAATCTTTCAGATCAATCTTATCAGGGTGGAGGTGCTCATCGTAGTAGTCTCGCACATCCTTAAAAGTTGGATTAGGATTATTGTAGTGTCGCTTGAGGATGTGACGAATGGCAGTTTCAACCATACGCAGTGAAGCTAAACCCAGCACATCAAACTTAATAAAACCTAGTGGCTCTAGGTGGCGAACATTCTGCCCCTCGGACCATGGAGTCTGAATTACACCTCCGCTCCTAATCAAGGGCATGTGTTTGTCTAAGTCTTCACCGACCACTACACCACCAGCATGTCTGCTTGTGCTACGAACTTGACCATAGATAACTTTAATGTGGTCCTTGATGTGAGGATATTTCTCCAAGTAGTTCTGCAGGCTGTCTGAAAATTCCATCAATTCTTCAAAGGTCGGAATATAGACACCAGCTTTAATGCCATGCTTCGCTTTAGCTTTAGGTGTTGCTTCAGCTACCATACGGGATGTAACCGAATTCGCTTCCGCAAATGGAATGTCATATAATTTTGAGATGTCTTTGACTAGAGACTTAAGCTGTAGAGTATTGAAGTTAGAGATTGGTACCACGGTTGTAGTTCCCCACTTGTCTTGCATAATCTCTTTGAGTTCCATAGGGCTAGATACATCATAATCAATATCAGGGTAGTCAGTTGCATCCTTGCGAAGGAAACGAGCGAACTGTAGTCCGTACTTGATTGGGTCAACCTGTGTAATGCCTAGCGCATATGCCACAAGAGAGCCAGCAGCAGAACCACGACCCGGACCTGCCAGTTGGTTTTCCGTTGCTGTGTCTGCGATGGCTTTCATTGTAAGAAAGTATTTACTAAACCCTCGGTCAGATATCACAGAGAGTTCTTCCTCTAGTCTTGCCTTGTACTCAGGATTAGTTAAAAGCCCAAGTTTATTGAGACTTTCTAGGCTAGTTGTCTCTAGTGCGGCATCAGCCGTGTATCCATCGGGGACAACGAAAGAAGGCAGTCTTACCTCGTTATCCGGCATGAAATCTTCGATTCGGTTGAAAGCGATGTTATGTGTCTCTGTAATTGAATCCATAACAAGATCATCGTCATACTCCACTCCGTTAAGTTTCGTGTAGTGCTTGTAGCTTTCCCACATTTGGTCGCCGTTCTTAGGATAAAGTTCATAGCCAACTTCCGCTACGCTTTCTGGCAGTTCATCTGATAGCCATGCTGGCTTGCCCTTTCCTAGAAATCCTAATCGCTTGTAGAGTTCTCGGTCCTTCCATGTCTCTGGTGTGGGATAGTGGCTGTCTGCTGTGGAGATTAGCTTAATGCCAAACTCTTTGTGCATCTGAATGACTAGCTTGTTAATCATGTGTTGCTTTTTATCGGTGTGCCATTGGAGTTCACCGTACCAGCGGTCTCCAAAGATGTCAACCATTCTCTTGGTTGTGTCCCTAAACGCATCCTCGCAGCCCCCTTGGTCGGTGATACATTCGTTCTCATTGTCCCAGAACTTCCAGAAGTTGGCTGCGTATACGCCACCCATACAAGCAGAGGCAGCGATGACGCCTTCGCTGTGTTCCTTTAGGACTTCGTAGTCCACTCGTGGATACCTAAAGAAGTATTCATCCGAGTTAGACTTAGAGATCATAGCAAAAATATTATTTAATCCTGTCTGGTTCTGGGCTAGAAGGATAAGATGCGAGCGTTGGTTTAGAATGCTCTTTGACCTTTTAGTCTCGGCTTCATTCTCAACAGACATGGTTGTGCTGTCCTTGAGTTCACTGGCTCTTTTCTTATCTTCCTTAGCCTTGTCTCGCTCTTGGTTCCAAGCCTCAAGACTGGGGATAAAGTAAGCCTCCACGCCAAAGATAGGCTTGAAGTTCTTGCCCTCCGCTTTCATCTTCTTAGCGTGTAGGACTTGGTATGCCATACCATTCATGTTGCCATGGTCTGTCAAGGCTAGAGCCTCGCAGCCATTCTCATAGGCATAGTCCATGTGGTCTTGTGGGTAGCCGAGCGCATCAAATGGCGAACCTGCTACTGAGTGTGCGTGTAATCCTACGAATGGAATGCTACTCTTCTTCAATATCCTCTCCTATCCTATTAAAAGTCTTTCCTGTCAATAAAGTATTATGCCTGTATATTCTGTGGTCTGAACCTAAGTAATCCCGTAGCCCCTCCCAACTATCAATATTGTGATAGTCATAAACACAAGCGACATTTGCCCCACTAGTATCTCCTATTCCAAACACTTTGTCAAGAGAAAAAAATCTGGCGGAGTATCTTTCTTCTAGCGGCAGCTTTTCTGTAGGGAACTCGCCTTGCTCTGCTGGCTCGTATGCTCCCGTTGCTGTCTCTCGTAGGTGTCGCCTGTACTCTTTGAACTCATCTGGCGTGAAGCAGAAGCCAAGGTAGTGCCCGTCTTTGACTGTCTCGCCGTTGTAACTGACGAAGAAGCCTTCCTCGTTTAAGATTGTTTTTCTATGCTCTCGTAGGAACTTTACATCATAAACGCCGTAGGGGAAGGCAGTATAGAACTTGTCTGGTATAGTCCACTTGCTTATGTTCTTACTGATATAGTGGGCTGTGTTTGCTCCGTACAATACACTCCACGCTAGGCAGTCTCTCCTGTCTCTGTCCTTCGGATGGATTGGCACATAGTAGATTGGTATTTGTCTTTTGTTATCGCCAATGTTTCCTGAGTCATACTTGCGGTTGATGTATACTGGGTCTTCCACATACTCGCCTAGCCTATGCCTGATTAGTGGCTGCATGTCATCATGGCACACAACCCAGATTGT
>CEUJ01128702.1_pt1 | contig 12514 bp, 9 predicted proteins | sample 361531 | NCBI WGS metagenome assembly CEUJ01 (sample SAMEA2622842, study PRJEB7988) | marine metagenome | biome: marine biome (ENVO:00000447); feature: marine epipelagic mixed layer (ENVO:xxxxxxxxx); material: "saline water (ENVO:00002010), including plankton (ENVO:xxxxxxxx)" | depth 140 m | reverse complement strand
GGATTTATCCAAGGCCCTCCTCACTTAACTTGGGGTGTTGCAGAGTTCATAACGGTGTTTTGTGCACTGTTGTTTGCACTTCATATTTTGTTCACACAACATATCACAACCCGAAGAGATCCCGTTGCGGTTTCCACAACTTCATTCATTGTCGTTGCTATTTGCTCAGCAATAACGGTATTATTTGTTGGTGACGGTTTAAATCCCGAACAATGGGGACTTGTCTTTTCTGATGGAGTTTTAATTCCAGTTCTATTGCTTGGTATTGGAGGTTCATTCTTTTGCTTGCTATTTTTGAATTTGTATCAAAGGTACTTACACCCAATCCAAGCAGCAATAATCTATGCATTGGAACCGGTATGGGCGACAATATATGGGTTACAATTAGGGATGGTTGATTGGAGCATTTGGATTTTGGTTGGTGGCGGCTCTCTCTTCATTGGGAATGTAATAGTAGAGTTACTATCAAGTCAAAAAACCATGGAACCCAGTAAAAATTCCAAAACGCATCGTTCAAAGTCCTCCTCGTACTCGGAAGAATGAGGGGAAGATTTGACAGGAGAAAAATCACCTAAATTTACTCGTTTCGCAAGCAAAGCAGTACACTCTGGAACCAATCATGTCGGGGATGCAGTAAATACCCCGATTTTTCAATCATCTACGTATAAATTAACTGATGAGCGATACGCTGGGTGGGCTGCAGGGGCGCACCACGCATTGCTTTACACTCGAATAACTTCAGTCAATGCCGAAGCGGTAATCGACAAGATTTGTGCCTTGGAGGGTGCTGAAGACGGAGAGGTATTTTCCTCAGGCATGGCGGCAATATCTTCAACTTTGATGGCATTTCTTTCAACGGGCGACCACGTAGTGGCTTCGGCCGATGTTTATGGCGGAACTTACGGCCTTATGACTGAGGAATTCCCACGATTCGGTATTGAGGTGACAATGGCAGATATGACAGACGTTTCATCCTATGCAGCAGCTATACAACCGAATACCAAAATTCTGTACATTGAAACACTTACTAACCCTGTGTTGAAGGTTTGCGACATTGAAGCGATGGCATCCTTAGCTAAGGAACACAATCTTCTGTGCATAATCGACAATACATTTGCATCACCGTGGGCGTGCAATCCACTCACACTCGGTGCGGACCTCGTTATTCACTCGACGACAAAGTATCTTGGTGGCCATTCAGATATAATTGGAGGAGCTGTAGTCGGCTCAAGGGAGCACATTGAGAACATATTCCACCGAAAGGTACACTTTGGAGGTAATGCGGATCCTAATTCATGTTTCCTTCTTGAGCGCGGAATGCGAACACTACATGTCAGGATGCCGCAGATTTGCGATAACGCGGCTGAATTAGCCAAACGTCTTGATGCTCACCCGTTGATTGAGCGAGTCAACCATCCAACTTTACCTTCTCATCCACAATTTGAAGTGGCTCAGCGAATTATTCCAAGAGGAACTGGTATGATTGGATTTGTGGTCAAAGGTGGGGACGATGCAGCTCTTTCGTTCATGCGAGGTCTTGAGATGATTTACGAAGCAACGAGTCTCGGGGGAGTTGAATCTTTAGTCGAATGCCCATTCAACTCTAGTCACATGATGATTCCTGAGGATGTTAGACATGCTGCAGGTTTAGTTCCCGGCTATGTTCGTATGAGTATTGGAATCGAGGATATTGAGGATCTTTGGGCAGATATTGAGAGAGGTTTTGCCAATATCTAAATCAAGATTCTCCAGTATCTTGTTTCAACTGAGTTAATTGTTCAAACCATTGATTTTGCAATTTTTCCACTTCATTATCATCGGCACTGAGTAAGGCTTTACCAGTCTCAAGTAGATATTTCGTGGTAGTCATCCATGCGCTGGCCTTGTTTCTTGCATCACTATCGAAGTGCCATTCTTGCCCAGATGAACGGTCAGCTGCTAGCAACCACGCCCATGCGGCCGCGGCTTCTGAAATTGTAGAATGTCTTGAGGTCGCTAAGCGCTCAGCCTTGCCTAGACCCTCTAGTAAACCAACCCGAATTAGATCAGTAATGTGCCCACACGCGCCCGATAACTCACCCTGTTTGGTGGGTATTAGCGAAGATAATTTGGCTTTTTCTCGAGCAGAATCAAGGCTTTTTAGGAATTTTCCAAAGGGCTTTGGTTTCGTATTCTGCTTGGACCATATCTCTTCAGCTTCGTCGCCGTAAATGCCGATTTTTTCTAATGCTTCTAGACCGAAGTCCTCCCATAAGACGCCCAATACGTCACCGCAACTTGCTCCTTCGATAATTTCTAGTGAGGGGGTTTTTCGTTCCGAGGTTTCTCCACGAGTGTTTATTCTAAGTCCCATGTCATCTTCGAATCCGGAATTGTAGCATGCGAGTAGAATGTGAGCCGTAAGCTCCTTCTCATCGTTAGAGCCGGCGGTATCACTCAGAGCGCTCTTGACTTCCTCAAAAGACTCACATCTATACCATTTTGAGTTGACAATCAACCCCTCATCAATAGAATCCAGCACCGAACGTCTAATTGCTTGGGCCACCATTCCTTCATTCATTACAAGTCCTTGCCACGCATCGAGTATTTTGTTAACACCTTCTTCGGCGTTTTGAGCCAAACCTACACCCTCTGGCCAACCTTGAGGAATCCATTTAGCCTTAATATCAACAATTGACGGCAAGAATGGCGGTAGCATCGATAGCGCGAGATGCTGGATGAATGACGTGTCTTTTTTGTCGCCGAGTTCCAAATCGTTAAATCCGATATACAGCGAAGCACCTTGTTTGAAAGAGAAAGATATACATTCGTTAGGTTGAGTATCTTGGGTGATACTTTCTATGTCGACACTCTTGGTATGCCAGAATTTTCTCCCATCCATTTCGGTTTTCTTAAAGTCAAATCTAGAACGCGCAACAACATCTTCAATCCATTCAGTAGGCGGAGAAGGGTCTGGTCCTGTACAAACAAATCCACCTTTCCACGAAAAGAAGTACATCCCCCGTTTAGCATGCTCTTCCCACGGCAACATGCGCAAGGTCACATTGGAGAAATTTTGCAATCCAGCCAAATAACCCTGCTTCCCATCTCCTCTTCTGACGAATGATGCTGAACCAAATGATGGTGAGGAAAACTTTCCTACCGTGGTAAATTCTTCATCATGACAAGCATGCAATGAGCCGGCAAAAGCCTTGGCAACGGGATCTCCTCGCTTTGCCATCATTCGTTTTGAGAGCCATTTTAGATCATATTTTTTGGCTATTATCCTGTCTAATTCTTTCAGAGTTTTTGTCACTGGATCGGTTCTGCCCCAGCGCATTTTACCTTTCCACAACATTTCGGGAAGGTGAGCGTTGGGGTTGTCTAAAAGTTTGGTTAAATCTTTCTTCAATTTTTTTGCAGTTGCTTCGTTTGCGTGTTTTGTACCTCGCAGCCGAACTCTTTGCTTTTTTTGTCCGGGGAACTCTACTTGTGCAGGTCTTGCCATGGTTTCCCCTCAAACTAACCCAATCACAGGTATGGTTTGAGTTCTTCGCGAGTCTGACTTAACCAATGAAACAGATTCATGATGCAGAGTAATGTGGCCATAGCATGGCAGAGGTCGTTTTGCTTGGAATCGCCCAAGACGGTGGCCGGCCTCAACCAGGGTGTAGTAAGCCATGTTGCATCGGACTCTCACCTGCTGAGCATAGTTATCCGACATCTTTGGGAATTATTGAACAAAATAAGTTACACATAATTGATGTAACGAGGCATTTGGGCGATCAGTTACAATACTTGGATAATCGTATTCCAAGCGATGTCTGGCTCACACATGCTCATTTTGGCCATGTCGATGGGCTGGGATTATTTGGGCGCGAAACAATAAATGCACGCGGGATAAATCTTCACGTATCCCAGCAAATGATAGAACTCATCGAGCTAACACCGCATTGGAAAATAATGCTAGACCAAGGGGTATTTGTGGTCAATGAAATACGAGATTCCCAACCCAAAGAAAGCGATGAATTTACCATGGTTCCGCTTCAAGTACCGCACCGAAACGAATTGTCTGATATGCATGCATTCGTTTTACGAGGGCCGAATAAATCACTTCTATACCTGCCAGACCACGATACTTGGAATGAGACCTTATCGATGCATAATGCTGAGACAATAAGGCAATTTCTTAGTGATTTAGCCATTGATATTGCGCTGATTGACGGAACATTTTGGTCCAATAATGAATTGAAATCCCGCAGCCAAGATGTAGTTCCTCATCCACCAATTAAGCAAACCCTAGAAATGCTGGGTTACAAGCAACAAGGCGATCCAGACATCTTCTTCTTTCATCTAAATCATACTAATCCGGTTTACGATGAATGGAGCGAAGAACATACTCAAGTAGTAGAAATGGGTTGGAAAATCGGAAAGCAGGGTATGAAATTCAAACTGTAGATTGAAGTGGTTTCAAACTTCAGCAATAGTGTAATCTAGTGAAACCAACTCAATCAAATAGTTCACTTCTTGACCATCATCATCACTTTGACAACCGGCTCCACCACCAGTCTCAACAGTAACTCCCATGACTAAGTCATGATTTCCAATACCAATTCCTCCACCATCCAACATCATTTCTATCTGTGATTTGGTCATGTTGCTGACAGTGGTATCCAAAATTGAAGAATTGTGCCAGTTTAATTGGAACTCAAACGCACCGGAACTCGAATCTGATAAACTCAAATCTTGATGTGTAATACTTGCATCAACCGTATCATCTTGCGGACCTGCAGCTAGGAAGCAACCAGGCCCACTGACCGTTTCATCGTCTTGGTGTTCTATTGTCACTAATACTCCAACGAGATTTAATTCATCTAATGAATCATCAGCGCCATCAGAGTTGGCATTAATCTCGACAGTACCTCCATCTCCGATAAATTCAGAACCTTCTGCAATTTCATGGAATGAGTAGGTACCAGTTACACTGTACGTACTGACCTTGTCAGAAGAATCGCTGGAGCTTGGCGAGAATGCTTGGTAAGATCCCTCAATCACTCCAACAAAGGCGAGCAAGACAACAACTCCTATTGCCGCGAATTTGTTAGTAGAGGTTTCGTCTCGTGCAAAAGGATTAGCATATTTCCCAAACGGATTTGGATTCGATTCCTCACGCTTCCAACAATAAACAAAATGAACAGCAAAAGCGGCACCCATGCCCGGGACTGATGGAAAGACGTATTCTCCAAAGCCTAAAACAGTCCAAATCAAGACACCCAGTAGTGCAGCAATCATCATTGAAATCGTATGCCTAGAATCTGGCTCATAACCAGCCATCCTAATCAGAATTAATGGAACGAAAATACCTCCTAACCCGTACACTGCGAAGACGACAAGCGCGAAAACCGAATCGCCAAATCCGGGAAACTGTTGACCAATTAATGAAATTCCTGTTGCAAATGCGGCGATTGCAAGCGTAACTCTCTTGGTCTTACCATGGTCTTGATTCCATTCAGGTTTGATATCATCAGTTATTGCTGCCGTACAGGCCAATACTTGACTGTCCGCAGTGGACATAGTGGCAGCAAAAATCGATGCCAAAATCACACCACCTAAGATTGGATTGAGGCTTTGAGCGAGCATTGGCAAACCTTCCTCGGCGTCCTCCGGAGCAAGTGTCCCGTCGAAAATAGCACGGCACGCCAAACCTATCAAAAACATCAGTGCAATAAATGGAGTTTGCCAAACAAAGAACCATACCATTGCCTGCTTTCTATCTTTATCATCTTTCAAAGTCATAACTCGAGAAACAACTTGCGGTTGCCCAGCAACACCAAGTCCACCGAGGAAAAATGCCGCAATCCATAGAGTAGCTCCGAATTTTAATCCGGAGGGGTAAATATTAACCATGTTTGAATCGATTGTTGATAGAGAATCATGTAGCCCTGACAGGCCCCCAACTTCACCAAGGGCTACCAAACAAAGAATGGTTGAACCAACTATCATCACACAAGATTGTGCAGCATCTGTCCAAATAGAAGCACGGATTCCACCAGCATAACAATAGGCTACTACAAGAACAAACCCAATTGCGATTCCAGTAGTTTCAGGCCAATCGAGCATTGAGTTCAATGCTACGCCACCAGCAGTCAATTGTGCAGCAGCATAAATTGCTAAGAAAAATACCGAAAGCACTGCGGCAATTTTAGCTTCAGGGGCGCCAGTTTTACTAGAAACCAAAGACGATAATGAACGCAGATTCCTCTCACTACCTTCTTTTTGGATATATTTGTACAGCCACACCCAAGCGACTAATTGTCCTATTGTAGAAACAACAGCAATCCAAATCGCCGAATATCCTTGCAGGAAAATAAAGCCAATGAAACCAATGAACATGTATCCAGAATTCCACGTACTCACTGCAGACAATGCGGCTAGGGCTGGATGCATGCCTCTGCCCGCAACTAGATAATCATCAGTAGTGTCTTTTTTCACCCACATCGATGCAAGTCCTACGCCAGCAAAAATGCCCATGAATAACAGGAATGAGAATAAAATTAGAATTTCGTCAGACAAATCATCAATCCTCCTCTACCCACCGAAGTAGTGCCTTATCTTCAACATCACTCGTACTTGCAGGGAAAACCAAACAATTCATTCGCCCACCTTTTTTTAATTGTAAGCCCGCCACGTCAGTAGTGACGATCGATTGTTGCGGAGTCCCCATATCGCTGCAAATCACAACCGGTAGAGAGTAAATCTCAGCGCAAATACTCTCCGCGGCAGCGACCTTCAGTTGCTCAAGCACAGAATCATTCGGCAGGTTTTCTTTTACCTCAACTAGTTTTTCGGCCATTGCAATCAATGATACAACCGCATCCTTAGGCTCCATAGGTTTCTGTTCCCCGGTCCCAGCACCAGTTGGGTCAAGGTCGAGAAGTGCGAGGGTATGCAGACCTTGCGCCCGATTAATTGCTATTACTTCGAGCGGGGAAGTAGCAATCCAGCCGTTATATGGATATGTTATCGTAGTTTGACGTCCGAATTTGTAATTTGATAATCCGATAGCACCGGTCACGAGGTTAGTAATTGAAATTCCGTGTACAATTTTACAGTCTATGCCTTGTTCAGCGGCTTGCATTTGCAAATCAACATGAGTGGTTGCTTGTAAAGGGTCTCCAACAACCAACAATGCAACGAGATTATCTTTGGCCAAACCAAGAATTTCTTCGGGGTTCTCAACCTCGGGCCGCATAACTTTCTCAATAGGTCCGATAGCATCAACCAATTTTGCCAATTCATCCTCTGACCACAACGCAGTATATGCTTCATACCTCCGGAAGTCAGCGACTTTAGCAGTCTCGATTGCTTCAGTAGTCATTGTCTCTACAGTTCCAGGCCCGATGCCGACTAGCACCAATCCGGTTTGTTTTGAGCCATTATTATCTTCCGCCATGCTCAAACCTCAGAGGTGTTTGGACAGGGCGAAGCGTATGCGACATTTGATAGTGCCGAGTGTGGACACCCAGCATTGGCTTAATCGAATAAAAGCCAATGATTGGATGGAACCAAGCTATTCCATATTGTCTTTAGATGATGATAAGAAAGCAATTCCACTAAGCGCTCAAGCGCCAAAGAACACGGATGATATTTGGCAGGGGCTCGAATTTGTCGAATTAAACCGGAGAAAGGCTGCGAAACGGTGGACGGATTTACTGGAGGCTGAACTTTATCAGCGGTTTGAAGAATTTTGGCCTAAGTCATATGAAATAATTGGCGATATTCTAATTGTTAAGTTAGAGGACGAGGTAGTCCCCCATCAACGCGAGATTGCAGAGGCAATGCTGGAAAAACATCCAAGCATCCGTTTAATATGCGCGGATAAAGGTGTACACGGAGAATTCCGCGTCCGAAACCTCACGCCGATCGACTCTCGAGATGGCGACACAAGCACATTAACGAGAATTAGGGAGGGCGGTAAAGTAATCTTGATTGATCCAACCAAATCATATTATTCAGCCCGTCTTTCAAACGAGCGATTAGGCAATCTCATATCAGCCAAGAAGTTGGCAAAAACACTTGATAGGCCAATCTCAGTTTGTGATCCGTACGCAGGAGTTGGACCAGCAATGGCCTCGATAATATCGTCTCCGAACCTAGTTGACTACGCGCTTATTGGAGACCTTAATCCAGATGCAGTGTCACTGCTTGAGCAAAATATTACAAATTTCACAAGAAAAGTAGATACTAAAGTGGTGATAAAATTACTTTGTCAGGATGCTAGATTATGGAAAAACACTCATGATTATTTGGCAAAAATTGATTTGTTGTTAGTAAATCTTCCACACGATACGGTAAATCACATTCCAGAATTATTACCTCTAATGAGGAAGAATTCGCGCTCTCTTATCCGAGGCTGGGCAATAATTAATCGAGATGAGGTTGCTGAAATAAGAGATACAATAGAACGGCAACTTAAGCAACACGGTGCTACAGAAATAGACTTACAGTGTACTGAAGTAAAAGGATATTCAACAAGTAGAATATTTGTCCGCATAGAGTCTTGGCAGACCTTCAATTAAAGCGTGTAATTCATGAATAACCAGTGATTGGGATGTACCATGGGGACTGTTGTAAAGTGTGTTTGTGGGGTTTCAATCGATATTACAGGCATAACTCCACGTAAAAGCGGCACAAAGGTATGGTGTCGGGTTTGTGGAGCAACGACCATTCATCATCATGATAGATGAGAGTTCTTAAGCGCAAATTGATACTCGTTAATTTCAGTATTAGTTGTAATCCTATCAAGGAGAATGCTATCAATGAGAAACTTTAGGGTCAAATGGGCGTATCAGTGGCAGTCAGTAAATACGGAGACGGGAAAGTTACTGACTTATCAGACTGGGGCAGACCGATAGCCAGAATGATAGCGAAAAAACTCATATCAACACCAATTTCTGTTATACAAGTAACGAATCTGCATCTAGTCTTGTCGCTAATTTGTTCGTGGTTAATCATCCAAGGCCAAACAATTACTGCATGTGCGCTACTTGTTGTTAAAGGAGTGATTGATGCAGTTGACGGTGAACTTGCCCGCATGCGCGAGAAACCATCGCATGTTGGAAGATATTGGGATACAGTAGCAGACACTATTGGATTAATTGCCGTAATGTGTGCTTTCGGTTCACTGTTTGAGTGGGGTCCATTGCTTACTACCGCTCTAATATTAGCTACTTTGATACAGTATTCGTTATTCAATCATTATTCGATAATACTACGTTCAAGGAGTTCAGGTGATAGCACAAGTCGTATGGATGAAACCGTCAAACCCACAGCCTATCCATGGGAAAAACAATCTTCTGTGAATTTCTTTCACATGATTTACTTAATTTTCTTCAGCTGGCAAGATCGCATAATTGCTTTCTTAGCAGGCAAAGGATCAAACAGTCTTACATTTGAATTGACGGTTTCATCAACTCTAGGATTTGGTTTACAATCATTGATTATCATGGTAATGGCAATTACTACTCAACTGATTTATTTGCCTGAATTGATATTAGGGGTTAATTTTGTACTAATGTCAGTAGTACTATTGCGCAGTCATCTGTAAACTAGGACACACGTTTTCATTTTCACCATCTAATCGTGGTATACTATGCCGAAATCAGCATCAAGCATGCCTATGGATAAGTCCACAGAGACTATTCGAAGGATTATTCGTCTTCGATGTTTGTGTACAAGGATGGATACATAAAGTTCGGATTGATGTCCTCATCCATTTGTACGACATATACTCCAGATACCATTTCCGAGATAAATAAGAATCCTCTTGGGTCATATTGCAGACCCCAGTCAAACGGTATCATACAGGAAGCCCAACAATCTGCCATATCATATCCTAGAGTCGCCTTAGGGTCTTCAATCCATGTTGGTCCAGCAGGCAAGTAATATCCCATAGTGACGGTTTCAGCCATTTGCTCTATCGCAGGGAAACCAATTTCTGGGGCAGGTGTTCCATCTACCCACTGGGTTTCGCTCCATATTTGGCTGTGGTCAGTAACCCAATTTCCAGCGTGATAGTGTGTCCAGTAAACATGGCCATTAGTTCCAGTATCACCATTGTGTGGGCTGTAAATGTACCCACCGGGAATGTAGTGGTGCTCATGGACGCTACCATCTGGAAGAATACTTGTTCCGGGCAACTTCCACTTACTCAGTAGGAATGGCTTTGCCGGGTCAGTAGTGTCGATTGTCCAAATATAGCCAGTATGGTTAGTATTAGTGCCATACTCAGGGGCAATCAATGTGAGGTGCCTCCAATTGATACCGTAGACGGGGTCCTCTGGGCCTGTTCCACATTCATCGGGCCAAGTGTTCATTGGGTCGGTTTCTGCTGCACCATTGCACAACAGGTGGTCGTAAGGTACTGCATAGTGAATCCACCCATTCCCGTTTAGGGCCCCACTACTTCCTCCCCATTCTTCTGGAGTCATATTAGCGTGTCCACCACCGTTAGGTCCGTACCAACCATCGTCTGCACTTGGGCAACCCAACCATCTTCCGACCTCATTATTCTGTGGCCAGTTTACTCCAAGAGGGTCAGCGACACTTGGAGGCTCTGAGACATCAACAATTCTTAGTCCAGCATCCCAGTACGAGATGTATAGTAGAGCTTGTCCGGTAATAGGGTGGATGTGGAATACATTGTCGTGATTGAATAGGGAGCCACCACAGGTTGTTTCTGGCTCAGGAGTATAGCCGCCCCATCGAATAATCTCTCGACTTACATTTTGGTCTTCGTCGTTAATATCAGGCCTCCATGACTCAAAGCCAAGCGGGACATAGAAAATTTGAGTACCTTTGTAGAAAACTCCAGACTCACCTTCAACCATCTCTGGATATGGGTCTGCTCCATAAAGGAACAGATGACACTCCTCTTGAGCATAAATAACCGGAGCATTTTCCCAGTCACAATCTACGTGGAGGTCTTGGTTGTGGAAACCAGCAGGCGGATTATTCCACTCTGCAACCTTGATTGGTTCATTTTTATTTGAGACATCGATAACATCCAATCGGTTTGCGCCACTATTTGCATCATCATCCTGTGGTATTGGGTCTAAGTCGCTGTTAGTCAATTCATGATTAACCAATACCCAGTTGTTATCTGGAGTTACTTTGATGTCAATCATTCGGCCGACTTCTGCGTAATATGTTGATAGTAGAACAATGTTATTTGGCTCAGAGATATCTAAGATTTCAAATTGATTGTAGGATGAAACATAGGCATAGCAGCCTCCAGTGCCATCAGGGTGCTTTACACAATCTTCCATGAAATTACCCTCTATTGAAATCTCAGAGGAGTCTCCGGGAGTAGGTCCAACATTCTTGAATTCAGGGTAACAAGGGCGGCCTGCTACATTATCTAATTCCGCTGGTGGTGCAACATTTCCATCACAATTTAGGTTGTGATAATCGATCAGTTGCATATTTTCTGTTGCCAGTCTGTGTGCCATTAAGTCGGTATGGCTGTGGTTTTCATCTTCTATTTCTACAACCGGATCTATCCAGTCCATTGACTTGGCATCGGTGCTATTTTTATCATCAGAATCAAGGCTCATATAGGCAATTGCCGAAATCACACTCACAGTTAACAAACTAACTAACGCAATCACAATTATCTTGTCGGCTGCACTAACATCATCTTGAAGTTGCCTTCGAAGCATGTCGCTCGCTATTATCTGTTCTATTTCAATTAACGGGTAAAATAATTGCAGAATTTAATTTGCTTTATTTAGGCATGTGAGTTGGGTGGGGTCATGAGGCGAAACTACGGACTTGTTGGATTTATGTTGATTGTCTTGATTCTAGTCCCCAGCTTCGCTCAGGCTCACTCGGCTAGTACGTTCAATGTTATAATCAAACAAAACGATCTTCAACCAACGGATACACAAATCGAATATAATGATTCAATAATGTGGTACAATGCAGATTCAAGAGAAAACGTAACACAAAGAATTGTCTTTGATGCTGATGGTGACGGACTCTACAACGGTTCAGAAGATTGGGATTCAGGTGAAATTTACCAAGACTGTCCCCCACCATCTAACAACTCATCGTCAGATTGTCAAGAATCATTCACCGTTTGGTTCAACGGAACATGGGGCATTGGTGAGTACAATTACCAAGCAATTTCGTCTGATGGCGACGTACAAAATGGGACAATAGTAGTCATTGAGCATGTTGAAGAAAATACTGGGCCGGCAGTTGGTAGCACTTTCGGCTCATTTGACGATGACGATACAGAACTTTCAGATGATTCAGAAGATGATAATATGAAACAGATATTCCTGTTCGTGGGAATGGTTTCTGCAATCGGCTCGATAGTTCTAATTGTGTTACTTATGAGACGCTAATCTTGTATTAGTAACATTACTGTAACGAATCATAGATATACTGCAGAGACTACGCAAACTCGTCAAAACAAAGTCGACGATTGGTCAGTGTGGAAATAGTAACAAATCATCCTTGAGTAATCAAG
>CEUJ01084074.1_pt1 | contig 12538 bp, 15 predicted proteins | sample 361531 | NCBI WGS metagenome assembly CEUJ01 (sample SAMEA2622842, study PRJEB7988) | marine metagenome | biome: marine biome (ENVO:00000447); feature: marine epipelagic mixed layer (ENVO:xxxxxxxxx); material: "saline water (ENVO:00002010), including plankton (ENVO:xxxxxxxx)" | depth 140 m | reverse complement strand
CATGACTGTACACCACAACCTCTTCTTGGTGCAATTCGTTATTCTCAACAGGATTAATGAGGCCCGTATTGCCCGCACCAATCAAACCAACCAATAACAATATCATCAACCATAACTGACCTTTTCCTTTCATGATTCACCACCTCTAACCTACAATCCACTGTCTATCAACCTCCTTGGATGTCGTTCTGACTATGAATTCTTCCCCGTCACCCCAGACGGTGCGCTTAAACGAGAAAGGTGGGTCGCCGGCTTCAATGCAGGCATTCAGAGCTACCGGAACCTTCCCCAACGGGCGAACCGTTCAACCGTTCACTAAGGACGTTGTTGCATCAGATGAAGTCGATGCCCGCCATCGCGTATACTCCTTCTTCGGCAGTCGCCACGGCGTCAACCGACGTTTTGTCAACATCGAGACTGTTAACAAAATTGAACCCACATCTTCAACCGAACCCGCAGTGATTTCTGCATTTAGAGACACACACGATTTCTCTACTGCCACTGCTGCCGAAGAAGAGTGAACTAAGGTCGACCGGTCCATTTCCGGACCATTTCGGGCAAGATTTCGCCAGCCTTTCCTCGATGGAATTCATCGAATAAATCGACGTTTTGTGGTGGGTCCAAATTGATTCCAATGCAATGGGCGCCACACGCCTGTGCGAGCCCCAACAGTCCGGCAGCCGGGTACACGTGCCCACTTGTTCCGACTGCAATGAAGACATCACAATCTCCAACAGCCACATCGATTTCTCTCATACGAAGTGGCATTTCATGAAACCAAACGATGTGTGGTCGTAAGCGTTCATTGTGACATTGATGACAACCGACAAAAGTCTCCCCCAAGTACTCCTCATCCATTGCGGTCACCACAACACCACACTCCTCACAACGCAATTTCTCCAACTCACCGTGCATGTGAATCAATTTCTCTGAACCCGCTCTTGAGTGCAAATTGTCAACATTTTGCGTAATCAACAAGAACTCGTCAAGATACTGTTCCAATTCCACCAGGGCTTCATGTGCGGCATTTGGCTCAACATCCAACAACTGTCGTCGACGATCCTGGTAAAACCCCCAGACCAGTTCAGGATTCCTTTGCCATGCGAAAGGGGTGGCCACATCCTCAATTCGATGATTTTCCCACAATCCATCGGATGCTCGAAATGTTTGGATCCCGGATTCAGCACTAATCCCGGCCCCAGTCAAGATGACAACACGAGTCTGTTTGTCAAACCGACCAATCATTCCCCAACAATCTCCCGAATCGCAGCCAAAGTCTCAGGTGTTTTAATCCCCATCATTTCCATCTCATCTGCAATCGGCACTCCATCGACACCATACCCAGCCGCGAGACAACCACGCACCATCTCATTGGGATATCCCAATTCACCCGACCCGGTGTTGTATCTCATCTCTTCTTCAGAGTACATCGAATCATGCAGTTGAGACAATACTTCCTCCAGCGCTCTGCGACTTGCCCAATAGGCTCCAATATTGGTCTCTCCCCGTTTCGGCATCTCGGCCCCTTCAAGATGAGTTTCGACTGAACCAATCACTTGCCCACCATCGTCTCGAATCAAAGGTGCATACGGATGATCCATAATCACGGTCGCCAAAGTAAAACCCAAATCATTCCCTAGATGAACATCGAATACTCCTTCGATAGTTTCACTCCTGACCAAGGGCTGTGTCCCAAACGAGACGTAGATGTGCTCAACAGGCGCTAGCAAATGCTCAAGTGATCCGTAAACGGCATTTCCCGTACCAAGTGCAATCTCTTGCGTCACAATCCTGCACCCTAAACCATCCAAGGCATCCGCATACTCACCTTCACGCCCTGGGGGCACAACAACAAGGATTTGACAAAAGTCCAGCCGCCCACCCAACAAACCTTCGACAACGAATCTCGTCGCAGGCATGCCTCCGACCTCAAGCAGTGGTTTGTGGGTGGTCACCCCTCCTTCTAACATTCGACTCCCCTTTCCGCCACAGAGTAAGACAGCAGCGAGTGCAGGCATGCACTTGCGAGTCGAAACAGGTCCTTCAGACCAACGGCAGACAAAAAACGACTTTTCATAAGAGAACCCGTTCTAATGTTGAGTACCCTTGGAGGTACAAAAGATATGGAAACAATTGCAACAATCGTACAACTGACAATCGCCACCGTGATTTTCTTTGTTTGGACAGTTCGCTTCAACAGAGACACAAGTTACAGAGGCGGAGAAGCGAAATCAATGCGTGAAGAATTCAAAGTATACGGGTTACCCGATTGGGCATTACCGTTGGTCGGCTCAACAAAGATCGCACTAGCAGTCACATTGGTTGCCGGAATTTGGATTCCACTCCCAGTCAAGACAGCAGCACTGTTCATGGCTGCACTGATGGCTGGCGCAGTAATCATGCATCTGCGAATACGAACCGATCACATCAGCAAGGCCATGCCCGCTATGGGGATGCTTGCGATGTCTCTTTTCGTTGCCGCAGCGTAACCACCCGCATCGACGGCTTGATGACAGTTGGTCGATTCGAACGCCCGAGAGGGCCGGCGATGGACCAACAAGAATTGCAACGAATCGCACAACTCGTTGAGATGAACCGTCAGAAAATGGCACGAATCGAAGAGCAGATGACCCGCTTGTCAGAGATTCGTATGGAACAACTCGGCGTGATTGCATCGCTCAAAGTTCTTGACACAGCACAACCCACAATGATTCCCCTTGGTGCAGGCGTACAGTTACCTGCGAGCCCGACAGGAGATACAGTTGTCATTGACATTGGGTCGGGGGTTCAGGCTGAAAAGCCAAGGACTGAAGCCATCGAAATTCTGGAAAATCGCCTCAATGAAGTAGATGAGGTCATGTCCACCCTGCAAAATGAGTTCACAGAAACTGAGAAACTTGTAGCTGAATTGGCCACGACCTTTTCGGATGCCGCCAAACAACTCCAACAACCAGCTGAAGAAGAGGAAACTCCACAAGAACCCACTCCGGCCCCGAAACGTCGTCGCAAAAAGCACGGCACTGAACTCACGCTCGATGATTAGGTGATCAAATGGGTTTTTTTGACCGATTCAGAAAACGAGTCCAAGAGGTCGCGGACGAGACAGATTTGGACGAACTAACTGCTGAAGAGGGCACCGAAGAAGCGGTCGAAGCACTCACGACCACAGAACCCGAATCGCTGGGAGAATTGTCTGAGTCACCCGAAGAAATTGCACCCAATCCTCCATCACCACCAATAGATTCTGACGAATATGATGATGATTGGGACGATTGGGATGACGAACCAACTCTCCCTCCCGCGCCGACCCTATCCAAGAAAGAGCGAAAGCAACTTGAGCGCGAGAAGAAACGCAAAGAAAAGGAAAAGAGGAAACTGAGCAAGAGAGGTTTCGATGTCGACCAAGTCACACGCCCAGACGGCTCCCGAGTTGACCTGCACATGATGAGGTCAACCACTGGACGGAAATTGGTCGAAGTTCAGCAAGCACCACGCATGTCCGGTGGCAAGAAGACTGTTGAGACCGAGCGTGGTGTTGAGTTTGAAATCGATTTAGGTGGGGGTGTGGTCGAATCAGGTGGACGGATTATCAAGCAAGGCCCCGTCTTTGATGAACTCCTTGAAGAATTGGAACTCGTCCTCCTTGAAGCCGACATGGGTAGTCGCGCACTCGAAGCTGTAATCGGCGCATTGCGCCAAGAATTAATCGGCAGCCGCTTGCGTAAAGGTGCTGATCTTACCAAAGTGATTGAAGCCAGCCTAAAGCGCGCCCTGCGTAGCCTTTTGGCGGCTGGATATTGGGATTTCAACGCAACAGTCGATGGTATGATTGAATCCGGAGACACTCCAGTCATCATCATGATGGTCGGCGTCAATGGGACGGGAAAAACCACCACCACTGCCAAAATCGCACATCGGCTCAAAAACGAAGGCAGGGCAGTGGTTCTCGCCGCAGCAGATACATTCCGAGCCGGCGCCATTGACCAACTTGAATCTCATGCGGCAAAAATTGGTGTTCGGTGTGTTTCCAGCCAACGAGGAGGAGACTCCGCCGCCATTGCAAGAGATGCGGTGGAGAGCGCTAGAGCAAGAGGCGCGGATGTAGTCATCGTCGATACCGCGGGTCGGATGACAAACAAAGTCAATCTCATGAATGAGTTGCAAAAAGTTCACCGCGTCGCCCAACCTCACTTGGTCCTCTTTGTTGGTGATGCACTGGCTGGAAATGATGCGGTAGAACAAGCAATCGAATTCCAACGAATGCTGAAGTTCGACGGAGCAGTTCTCTGCAAATTGGACACTGACGCCAAAGGCGGTGCCGCACTCTCCATCGCCCATGCGACCGGACGCCCGATTGTATTGGCAGGAGTGGGCCAGGAGTACAGTGACCTGAAACAGTTTGATCCCGATTGGTTGTTACAAATGATGTTCGAGTAGGTGATGGAATGGACGAAATCTTGCAATCAGAAGAAAGCCAACAATTTTTTTCACTCATCCATATGCTGCAACGCAGTGCAATGTTACACCTTGGTTTGATTCCCGATGAAGAGGGCATGATCCACTTCAATTTAGGTGAAGCCAAGGCAGCCATCGACCTCCTCGGTACGATTGAGAAGCGTACTAAGGGCAACCTTGCAGAGATCGAAGAAACTCTACTTCGTGGTCTGATTTCGGAACTCCGTATGAACTTTGTTCGGGCCCCTGAACGCCAGAAAGAAATCGAAGCCGAAATGGAGCGCCAAGCGAATTTGAAAGAAACCTTCACATCTCCTGAATCCGCACCCTCGGATACTCTCATCAACGATGAGGAAGAGTAAATTTGAGCCGTACCCTTCATGATGGCATAGGTGTTCGCAGGGATGAGTGACATGGTTAGGGTAACTGAAACTGACGACCCCGACGCACAGGTCGTCCTAATCGTCGACAACAATCCCATGGCGACCATGCGCTTGACCCAAGTTTTTACACAAAAAGGCTGGAAAATCGAAATCTGTGAAGATGGTGATTTGGCCGTTGATACATATGTCCAACTGGTTCCCGACATGGTTCTTCTTGCACTTGATCTTCCCACGATGGATGGGCACACCGCTGCGTTGGAAATGAGGGAGTCTGACCCGAATGCCAGGATTGTATTCATGGCTCCAAGGCATCAACGTCAACTAGCAGCCGATGCAACCCATTCTGCCGGTGCTGTTGCTTGGTTGGAAAAGCCGGTTACCCAAGGCATCATCGATGACAATTGGGATATGATCATGGGGGACATCCCAGATGCACCGGGACTCGAAGATTTGGATAAATTGTACCCTGAAGATGTCGATGAAATTCGTGCCAAACGGGACGATGAAGAAGTGGTCGAGGTAAGTACGGCGATGCCCCTACCTGCTCCACTCCCAATCCCTGTAATCGTACCCGTAGTTGTACAAAAACCGAAGAAACCCCTCTGGCCATTCCTTCTTTTGTTGCCGGTTCTTTTCTTCATTTATTATTCTAGAACGCAATGGTTACTCTAATTCATCTAATTGAATCTGATCCGACTGTATTTGTTGAGTGCCATCGGCGACGCTGCCTATTACTTCTTGATGTGAAGGTTGACCAACGGGTTGTGTTTGAACCACATTCGCAGGTACGAACGGCACGATAACACTGCCTTGTGGGGCATCCAAAACTTTCTCGACTCTTGTTCCAACACTATCGATTAAAGTTGCATCTCTTGCCTCAATTCTGCGATCAAGCGTCGCATATGAGTGCCACTGCCACCAAGCAATTGCGCCAATGATCCCCGTGAAAAAAAACCCAACCAATATGCCTACAATAGAGACCATCAGTCCCCACTCCGTTTCAGAAGCGAACTCCATGAAATGTCCGCATAGGCCTTTGCCATTTCACTAGGATTTTCGGATTTGTAAATCCCTGAACCGACAATGATCCCATCGCTTCCGGATAGAACGGCCTCACTAGGGTCGCCATATCGCTGCCCCATTTCACCGTCACCCACCGCCAAGTTGACTCCTGGCGTCCAAATGAGCTTCTTGTCTCCAACTTTCCCTCTCAGTACGGATAATTCGGCGGGTCGACTTCCATTTCCGATGAACCCAAACACACCACTGTTTGCAATCCCCGCCTGTACCATGGCATCAGTGTACCCTTCCAGTTCGAGGAGGTTGCCCCGACTCGACATCTGGGCGAGCAACAAAACACCACCCTCACGGGCTACATCATTCCAGCCTGCACATAATCCATCGACAATATCCGGCCCAGAAATCCCATGGGCAGTTACGACGTTTGCCCAAGATCGAATATCGTATACTCCTGACATTTGACCCCGTGAAATCGGCCCAATATCGGCAAATTTCCGATCTTCAAACATAAGCAAATCATGCTGTTTTGCCAACTCACAAAGTGCAGCCCAACCCGATGCAGTCCAATCATCCACCAGATCGACATGCGTCTTCAAAGCGGCAATATGAGGCCCAACCTCTTCGATGAGATCGGACAATTCTCCCATTGTCCGCAAGTCTGCAGCCAAGATGACAAGGGTTTGCTTCTTGCAAACAACATCCATGTATCGGCGGACCATTGAATTGTCACACGCTTCCCAGCGCACACCCCAGACATCTGCGGGCTCCATCAAACTCACCGGTTGGGCACCTATTCCTCAATCCTTCGCCTGAGTTGTTCGTACTCTACAACGAGGTTTCCGATGAGTAAGGCAGCCGCGCCAACGGGCAACCAGAAGGTCACATCACCCTCAAGACCCAGTACCAGCGACCCCAACATCGCCCATACGGGCTCCAATGCGTACAGGATTGCCGCCCGCACTGGCGTGACTTGTTTCTGGAAAATATTCAGCACAAGCAATGCAACCAAACTACCCAATACGGCGCACAACATCAACGGGAAAGTGAAATCGAACTCTTTCAGTAAGGTGAGAAATTCACTCGTAAACTCCCTTGAAGCCACCAAATATACCGCAATAGACAATGTAGCAACCGTAATCAACATGGTCGCAGTAACTTGAATTGGATCCACAACCTTGGTCACTCGATCTGTGGCAATAATGTGCGCTCCAAACAAGAAGGCGCAACCCACAGTCAACCATTCACCCAAACCAAAGTTGAGTTGAGGCGGACCACTGATCCACCCGGCGCCAAAGGTTGCTAGAAGCACTCCTAGAACCGCAAAACGAGTCATTTTCTGCATCCCAAGCGCTACTCCGATCAGTGCGGTGAAGACCACATACAAACTGGTCAAGAAGGCCGAGACGGCCGGTGTAACATCGGTAAGTCCCAACATCTGTAGAATGAATCCACCCCAGACGATGACTCCAAGAATCAAGCCCCCCTTCCAGACCTCTCGATCTTTGAGACCCTGCCATGTTTTGGGAATAAAAATGAGCAGCAGTAAACCGGCGATGACGAACCGCATCATCACAAAGAAAACTGCCACATCATTTTCATCCAGTCCAGGTGCTGAATTAGCCGCTGCATTGAGGGATTGTTGCATCCAAATGAACGTCCCCCCCCACAGCAGCGTCACTCCAAATAACGCCATGGTTGCCTTGCGAATCTCGTGCATAGTCACAACCCCAAGGCATCTCGGATGACACTTCTGAACATGGCAATCGAGCGCCGATGATCAATCACCTTGGCATGTTCCTTTGCACGAAGACCCAATTCCTCGCGATTTGCGTAACAATGCTTCAATGCTTCACACCAGGCTTGCATATCTGCATTGGCCGGGACAATGATTCCACCCTCTCCAACCGCTTCCGGCTGCGCGCCAATGTTCACCGAGACCGAAGGGACACCAAACAACCCAGCCTCATTAATCACGCGTCCCCAAGAACCTGTGCTTCGGACGGTCAACAAGTGAATATCACAATTTGCGAACACTTCAATCACGGGGGTGTGACCATGACATGTAGCGTTCCCAAATCTAGCCAAGCCTTCGACATAACCGCCCCCGCCATAGATGTCGAAACGAGCCTCAGGCCAAGCTTCGGCCACATAGGGTAGAAGACGTTGATAGAACCCATATCCTTTCTCGGGTGTGACGCCAATGATGGCGATTCGCGGAACGTCTGAATCCGTTCTAGAAGCCAATCCCTGTTCTCGAACCCGTACAACTTCTTCTGCGGTACCAAAACGCCCGGCATAATCTACAGGCAATGGGACATGTGCACCCTTTTGGATGGAAAAAGCATCATCGATTTGCTTCAGCAATCCTAGCCCCGCACCGCAAACAGCAGTCGCATTGACCAGGGATGATTTGTACAAATCAGGGTGATCAAATTGCAACTCATCTCGGACGAAGACAAGGTATGGTATCCCATATTTCTGGAAGGTACGTGCCGCACCCGCGGACCAATGCAACTGTGTGACACCAAGGAGTAAATCACCGGATGCTTTCGCTAGTTCAATCTCACGCTCCAAACACCCTTCAAGCCATTTTGAAAACTTGCGATTTACACCTCGAAGGTGACGTCGTTGGAACCCAATATTCAGCCGCCCAGAAGATCGATTTCTCAACCGCCAAGCTAGCCCTGACCACAAATCTTCGACAGCAAATGCGCACACAGCTCTCTCCAATTGACTGTCTTCAGTCAAAGATGTCACACCACCTCGGTCAGAACTTTGGAACACCTTCACAGTCCAACCCTCTATTGTACCACTATCTTCCGACGGTTCCAGTGGAATGTAATCCGGCGCATCTTCAGCAAAGTGACCCTGAATCGAGACACCTTTCAGAAGCGTCGCGAGAGACATTTCAGCCCCGCCCACAGGGGGGTCAAGGTCCCGTAGCGCCGCAAGAATCCGGACACCCATGGTACTGCGGCACACTCCGACCACATCAAATCGCCCCATGTCCACGAGTATTTTCAGTCGAGTCGACACCGTCTTCAATGGGACCGAGTTCGCCCGGCCATGGGACAGTGCGTTGCCGTTGTTGGAACGGGCTACTGGGGCCGTAATCATGTGCGAACCTGGGCTGCGTTGAAGCAAGAGCATGTCATTGAACGCCTCATTGTTTGCGATTTGGATGAAAATCGTGCGAGGGAATTGGCCGAGGAATTTGACTGTGAATGGCACACTGACGCACTAACTCTGAAGGATACTTTCGCTATCACTGCAGCCTCAATTGCAACCCCCACTCCTATGCATGCGCCCTTAGCCATCGCATTGATGGAGCAAGGAGTGGATGTATTGGTGGAGAAGCCCTTGGCCATGAATGAGGCCGAGGCACAAACCACAGTTGAAACTGCAAAATCCTTGGGTCGTTTGTTGTGTGTTGGTCACCTTTTCCGATACCACGTCGCCATCCGGAAAGCCGCGGAAATGATTGCCAATGGTGAAATTGGACCGGTCCTACACATAGAATCTGACCGATTGTCAGTTCGTGAACCTCGTCCAGATATCGGCGTCATCGCCGCACTTGCCATCCATGACATGGATATTTGTCGGGATTTGATGGGTGATATTGATCCTGAGGAAATCAGTGCATTCTCCCTACCTAGTGAAATCAAAGGTATTGAAGATCATGCAGTTATCCATATGAGGTTTCCATCGAATACCAGTGACAACCCATTGGGTCCATCAGCTCAAATCACAGTATCCTGGAGAAGCCGAGTTCGCGGAAAGGTACGCGAACTGCGAATCATCGGTAGAGACGCTTCTCTGCACATAGATTACTTGGATCATACTGGACTTTGGATTCACAAACATCCACAAAATATCCGTGGCCCCGATTGGGGGGGTTTTGGTGCCGCCCCAAGAGAGCGTGTGGAAATTGAAGGTGGCGAACCCAGCCTAACAGCGGAACTCCGGGCCTTTGCCAACGCTTGCAATCTCCATGCTCAAGGCACACCATTTGACAGCCTCAACATTCTCGCCCCCGGTGAAATCGGTGTTATTGGAATGCGCCTGGTTGAGTCCGCATTGCAGGCCACCAAAGAATGATGACAGATGATTCAAGAAGTGAAACCTTCTCGCAACATCATGGCGATTAATTTGGCTGAACCTCTACTGGGCGGCCTTTACACCCTCTTTGTTGATGCACTGGGCAGCACGGTCGCATGGTGGCTTGGTCACATCACTTTGGTTGCCACGATTGCATTCGTGTATTGGGTGATCACAAACTGGCAGGAGGTATCGTATGGCTTAGGCCTCAACGGGACCCGATTGGTCGCCTTTCTGGTATTGATTGGAGCCACGTTTGCGCAGGTATTGGTGTATCAGGCATACTTCAACTTCCCAACCACCGGGGCATGCATTACTGCCGGCGCAACCAGTGCTTACATCTGGTGGCAATGGTATCAACTTGAACCCCAAAAGGTCTGAGCCCACGAGCATTCATGAGCCGTGCACGCCACCATCCAATCGATGGCCACCTTCGGAGACCACCCTCCCTTACCCGATTCTTTGGAATCACTACTCTCCGATGAAACGGTATCCACCCTTTTTCTGAAGGCGGACTGCCCCCCACGTGTCAAGGCAGGACACATCACAGAACTTAGATTGGAAGAACTAGAACTCCCGGCCTGGGACAAACCCACCCTTGAATCGCTTGCCGAAGAATTGGTGCTAACCATTGATCAGCATTCTCATCGCTCGGATTGTTTTGTTGAAATTGAGAGAGAGGGGTGCCGAATCGTCCAAGCCGGAGATTTGCGAATCACCTGTGCATGGCCTCCATTTTCCGAAGCTTGGGAGATCACTGTCGTTCGCCCCGTTGCTCACCTGTCACTGTCTGATTATGAGTTGGACCCACGCCTCATCAAACGCCTTTCAGATCACCACAGGGGCGTGTTTGTTGTCGGTAAACCCGGCTCAGGAAAAACCACCTTTGCTCAAGCGATTGCAGCCTATTTGGATGAAGAAATTGGAGCCATGGTCAAGACCATGGAAGCCCCTAGAGACCTCCAAGTTCCTCAACGGGTGACCCAGTACGCACCCTTGGAGGGCAATTTAGAGAAAACGGCTGAAGTCATCTTCCTTGTTCGCCCCGATTTCGTGATTTTCGATGAAGTCCGTCGAGCCCGAGACTTCGAAATTTTTGCAGATGTCCGTTTGGCAGGTGTGGGGTTACTGGGAGTTACACATGCAAACAGTGCATTGGAAGCGGTTCAGCGCCTCATTGGCAAGGTCGAATTGGGAATGATTAGCCAAGTGCTAGACACCGTCATTCACATTGAGAAAGGGCAAATTTCCCAAGTTCTCGAACTCAAAATGGTAGTGCGTGCACCGAGTGGAATGGAATCGGATCTCTCACGACCCGTCATTGAAGTGCGAACATTTCCATCAAACAAAATGACACATGAGATATTTTCCTTCGGCGAGCAGATTGTTGTAGTCCCTGTGGACGGCTCCGGTTCTCAAAGTCCAGCCAAGAAATTGGCTGCCGCAGAACTTGCTCGACGGATTCAACGTTGGACGGGTGCAAGAGTCCACCATGTTGAGATGGCATCAGACACCGCAGCTACAATCTTCGTCGATGAAAGTGCCATCGGTTCCATTGTAGGTCAGGGCGGCTCAGGCGTTCGCAGCATGGAAGAAGAATTCGGACTGAAAATCAAAGTCAAAGGCGCATCAGAGATGCCTCGTGGCACAAAAAAAATCGGAAGCCAAGCCCAGGAATGGGACGTTCAGACCGAACGCTCGATGGGCGGACGCTCATGGGAGCACGGCGGCGGCGGGCGTCGTGGCAAGAAAGGAAAACGCCGCCGTTGAGGTCCTTCGGGCCCCGCGAAGGCTTCATGTGTGCGGCTTTTGCCGTTGAACCATGGGCGATGAAGCGGCAGGCAAACCTCCAGTGGTGATTCTCCGTGAGGAGACCAATGTCACCAGTGGCACTGCCGTCCAAGAGAAACTGATTGCAGCGGCTCGCGTATTTGCCGATCTACTACGCCCAACTTACGGCCCCCGCGGCCTTGACAAAATGATGTACAAAACCGATGGTACCACCGCTGTCACAAACGATGGTGCAAAGATCGTGGCTGAATTGATGGTCAAGCACCCTGCAGCGAAAATGTTTGTCGCAATGGCCGAATCTCAAGAGAACTCATGCGGCGATGGTGTCACAGGAACCCTCCTATTGAGCGCCGAGTTGTTGCTCGAAGCAGGCCGACTGTTACAGAAAGGTCTGCACCCATTGACCGTGGTAGAAGGATACAATCAAGCCAACACCATCGCATTGGAAACCATCTCAAATTTGGCAATGGAGTGTTCTGATGAGGACCTCTTGAATGTCGCCATCACCGCCTTGACTGGCAAGGGTGCAGAAGGCGCGGCAGAGCACCTTTCACAGATGATTGTCGAAGCCTTGCAAACGGTCGATTCAGATCCAGATTATGTTACCATGCACAAAATCAATTCAGGCGGATTGTTGGATAGCACAATACTGCATGGCATCGTCGTCCGTCGCCGCGTACTGTTGGACACCCTTCCTTCAGAAATTATCGACGCTAAGGTTGCAACCATCAATGGAGATTTGGCCCCACGAAAGCAAATTCGGAGTGCAGAAATCGAAATTGAACAGGCCA
>CEUJ01024840.1_pt1 | contig 12538 bp, 11 predicted proteins | sample 361531 | NCBI WGS metagenome assembly CEUJ01 (sample SAMEA2622842, study PRJEB7988) | marine metagenome | biome: marine biome (ENVO:00000447); feature: marine epipelagic mixed layer (ENVO:xxxxxxxxx); material: "saline water (ENVO:00002010), including plankton (ENVO:xxxxxxxx)" | depth 140 m | reverse complement strand
TTTGAAGAATCAAATATTATTTCACCATTATAACCAATAATTTTTTTAATAGTTTCTGCAAGATTTTTAATAGAAATTTCATTTCCAGTACCCAAATTTATCGGAGATGTGTCTTTATAGTTTTTTAATATATGAATAATTCCAGAAGCCATATCGTCAACGTATAGAAACTCTCTTTTTGCTTTACCTGTTCCCCACAATTTTATATATTTTAATCCCCTTATTTTTGCATTATGAATTTTTTTTATCAATGCGGGTATAACATGATTTTTTGACTCATCGTAACAATCACCTGGTCCATAACTTGCCGCAGGGATAATTGTTAAATATTTCTTATTATATTGCTGATTTAGCATTTCAATCATTTTTAAACCAATTAATTTAGATATTCCATATCCTTCATTCGTTTCCTCAATTTTTCCCTCAAAGATTGTTTTTTCTTTAAATGGCTGTTTACTTTTCTTTGGGTACATACAGCTAGCGCCAAGAAAAATAATTTTTTTACAACCATGTACGTGCGCTGAATTAATAATATTTAAATTAATTAATGAGTTTTCGTAAAGAAAAGTTGCAGGTATTTTTGAATTCAATTGAATTCCACCAACTAAGGCAGATGTGATTATAATCGTATCTGGTTTATTTTTTTTTATCCAATTATCAGTGACTTTTTGATTTGTTTGATCAAGTCTTTTTCTAGTTGTTGTAATAACTTCTTGTTTATTATCTTTTGATAAAGCTCTATTAAGAGCTTTGCCAACCATTCCGTTTCCTGTGATCCAAATTTTATTTTTCTTCATTATATGTTAACCATAGTAGTGCAGCTGTAGCATATGTTAAACCTTGAAACCCATTCTTGAAAATAGCATCTTTAACTTCTCTTCTTGAAAGCCAAATTATTTCAGGATTTTCAATATCTTTATTTTTTGGTTCGGCAATTTTTTTTATTCCCTTGACAAATATCATATTTAGCTCAGAAAACATATAGCTTCCACTTACAATATATTTTTTAATCAATCTAAAGTTTTCGAAAGTATATCCTAGCTCTTCCATAATTTCTCTTTTTGTAGTGTCCTCAAGAGATTCACCATCCTCTATTCCACCAGCTGGGAAAGTATAGGAAACTTCATTAATTCCATGTCTATATTCCTCATAAACTAAGAGCTCCCTAGAATCATTTTCTATTAGTATCATTACCGCATTGTTAACTTCTATTCTATGGTAATCATCTATTATTTTTCCATCGGGTAGTTCAACTTTGTCAACGAAAATATTAATATATGGACTTCCATCATAAACTTTTTTTCTTGAAAGAATTTTCCATTTTTTATTATCTATCATACTTTATCTCATGTTTTTTAATCACTAAATAATATATTATAACTCCTGGAATAGAACATAACATATTAAAAATTCTAAAAATAAAATATACGGTGGCATACTGCAAAAGAATATTTTGATTAAGTGCATACATAACTTGAGAAAATGCTGCTTCACCAACACCAATATTACCAGGCGATAAAGGTATAACACTTACTATTTGAACTACTAAACTTGCCATTAAATTTATTAAATAACTTAAATCACCCTGAATGATATTCGAGCATATTAAAAAAATTGAAAATGCTATAATAATTTGTAAAACAATTGCTATAACTAAATTATATAAAAGATATTTAGATGACTTTCTGTAAGAAAATAATACCTTGATTATTTTTGTAAAAAATCTAAAAAATTTATTTTTATATCGATAAAAATAAAGTAGGATAATTTTATTTACTCTACGACTATTGAGCATCTTTCTGATGAGAATGAAAAAAATAAAAACAATTAAAAAAAGAAATGAATAATATAAAATCACATTTTCAAAAATTAAAACGTCAAAGTAAATTAAAGATTTATCTATTGAGAAAATTTTTGGCAAACAAATCAAAATAAGAATCAGCATTGAAAATAAGCCAATTAATCTATCTAAAACTACAGACATACTAATTCCAATTTTATTTTCTTTGTTTTTAATAAGATATACTGTTTTGATAACGTCCCCAGCAATTCCAAATAGTATGTAGTTTAAAGCATACCCAAGGTAATAAGATTCAAGAGTAGCTTTATAAGTTATACTTTGATTTTGAATTTTTAGTAAGAAGAACCATTTTAGACTTCCAAGAAATATTATGATTATTATAGTGCTAATGATTTTCAGTGATAAAAAAAAATCTAAATTTAATAAGTAAGAGAAATCAAGAAAATTATATTTACTAAGTAGATATATTGAAGCTATCGCAATAAAAATTTTTATTAATGATTTAATTTTCATTATTTTTGACAATATTTCTATTAATTAGTAAGCATCCAACAACCTCGTTATTGTTTTTCTTTGGGAAATTCATACACTCAATTGAAATATAGTTAAATGTATTTTTCAATTTTCCGGAAAAATAGAAGTTCATTAGTTCTGCATACAATTTCTCTTGAGGAAATTTTGCATTTTTAAACTCATTTTTAAAAAAATTGGAAAATTTTTCTGAGATTTTCATAGATCCATAAGGATTGATTAAAAAAACTGCATGGGTTTTTTTAAGTCTATTAACCAGCCATTTAGTCTCATAATCCTCAAAAATTAATGGTAATGCGGTGTAAAAAGTTTTCTTTGGAATTAGTGCGCTCTGCATATTAGCTGTGAAAATGTCATAGTCAATTCCAGGATACATGAATGCAAGATCTACTCTTTCATAATTATATGCACGAGAATTTCTGTTAATAATTTCAATTATCTTCGGTTCAAACGATTCTTTTCTTGGTTCTAGGAAATTTCCAGATACATACTTGGAGTATGAAGTTTTGTTCAACTTAGTTATGTTGTATATTGAAGCTGATTGAAAAGAAATTGTTATCAAATAGAAAATAACTATAAATTTTGTAATTTTTTTAACCGAATAAGAATAAGCTATAAGAAAAATTATTATGAGGATATATGATAGTTGAAATTTTCTTGGTGTATTAGATATTGAAATCATTACAGGTATAATAGGTATAATAAGGCCATAGAATATATAAATATATAGTCTGTTATTAAGCTTAATCCTATTTTTAATGTTATGTGTAAGTACGACTAAAGCTGAAATAAGCGTTACAACAAATGGTATAAGGCCCGCGTGATTGATTTGAAAGTAAAATCTACTAAAAAGTTCAGCTGTAGAATTTGGTAATTTTAAAAAACTATTTTCTAAATTTGTAACTCTCGCTACGTCGCCTAATTGAGTTCTATAAATCCAAGAGTAAAGATCTCTCCATGCATCAGCAAACCAAAATAGTATAAAAAAAGAAAAAAGGCTGAAAACTATAAGAATATAGGACCCTGATTTATCTTTGGATAATCTTAAATAAAAAATAAACTTTCTACCCAAAGAATAAATTAAAGGAATTGCTAAAACAAATAATGCGACTAATAAAAACTTAAAAAAAGTCTTGTATAATTCTGCTGCTTGAAATTCGTCAATTTTAGAAATTCGATGGTCTACACCTATGTCTAAACCTTTTAAGGATAGCAAAAATATTGATAAAATTAATATTTGTAGAGTATTGAGAATTAATTTTTTTGAAAAAACATTTTTATTATATCCAGAATAGAAAAAATAAATAAATACCGGAAGTAAGTGAATCAGTGCTTCGATAGGTCGAACGGTAAAAGCTATCAGCATTGCAACTAGCGCAAAGAAAGAATGCCTTTTTGATGTCATAAAATTTGATTTATATAAATGGTATATTACACCAATCACAGCTGGCGTAAGTGCTGTTTCAGCAAATAGATAGCTATCACCAGCTGGGAAAAAGGACCCAGATAAAAGTCCAACTAATGAAGCCCCGATGAAACTTGACGATTTACAATCTGTAACGCATCTTAGTAAGTGGTAACTATAAATAACAATAAAAAATAGGCATAGTATATGAACACATGCTCCAGTGAATAAAATATTATTTCCAGAGATCAACATAAAAGGAAATAATAATAAGTAAAATGAAACAGGCCTCCATGGTTTCCCGGAATATAATTCATAAAGACCTTTTAAAAAATCGCCATTATAAAAATGGTTAACAATTGCCCCCGCGGCACCTATAAAGTCATTTGCATCTGCAAAAGGCAATCCTACATTCGAATAATGCCAAAATATCATTAAAGAAATCGGTAAAATTGATGCAAATAAAGCCAATTTTTTGTCGCTTATATCTTGGATATTATTTTTTATATTTATCCACATAATCAATTTTTTTAATTCAAATGTTCACCTTAAAAAACTTTTTTATATACAAACGTAAAATGACAATAGATATAGAAATACCAGCCCTAACGACATTTAACTTATTGTCAGTAATGGCCTCGCCACCAATTCTTTTATGTTCAGTTCCTGGTATTTCATAATACTTATAATTTAATAGGTTACCATATGCTGAAATTAGAGGCTCAAATATATGCCCTGTAGATAAATATTTTTTAAATAGGCGGTCTTTTACAATAGATACCTTGTAACCCCTATACATTGTAAGTGCATCAGTCACAGGAAATTTTCCAAGATATCTTATAAGTTTTGAAAACATCCAGTTACCGAAACCAGTTACAATATTATCATCTTCAGATACAGCATCATCTAGATATCTTGAAATTACAACAATTTCATATCCCTCTTTTAATTTTTCAACAATTAGCGGGAGTTCTTCTGGAGTACAATTATTATCTGGGCTAAACTCAATAACATATTCTGTTCTAACCATATCAATTACTTCAATCATTGCCGCGGTAAGTCCTTTACTAAATTGTGTAACGAGCTTTATATCATCAAATTTTTTTATATACTCCACAGTGCCATCAGTTGATTGAGCATCAATAACAATTATTTCTTCAAAAAGAGATTTATCAATTCTAGGCATTACTAATTTTAACCCTTGTATTTCATTAAGAGTTGGAATTACAAGTGTTACTTTGATTTCTTCCATAATATTCTCGAATAGGGAAAATTAAATTTAATTTTTAATATTTTTTTTCCACCATGAAATAGTTTTTTTAATACCTTGGTCTATTTCAATCTGCGGATTCCATCCGATCTCTTTTTGTGCCTTTGTACAATCTAAATACATATCAAAGGGAATGGATGGTTTTGCTTTATTGAATTTAATTTTTATATCTTTTCCTGAAATCTCAATTATCTTTTTACAAAGTTCTTTCACTGTAATTGGTGATCCTGAACCACAATTAAAAATTTCATACTGCGTTTTTTGTTTTCTTAATGCTTTTTTTACAAAATCTACCAGATCATCAGCATGTATAAAATCACGAATTTCTTTTCCGTTTCCCCAAACTTCAAGTACTTCTTTTGCTCTCATAACTTTTGTTATAGTTGCTCCAAATACGTGACTTTTGTCTAGATCATACTTGTCATGTGGTCCATAAATATTTGAATGACGAATGATCGTATATTTTGTGCCACTCAGCATCGAATAAAATTTTGCAATTTTTTCTAAATAAACTTTTGTTTCTCCTGCTCCCTTGTACTTATCAATAATTTTTCCGTTAAAGTCGGCTTCCTTTGTTGGTTTCTTTGACGAAGGATACATGACTGTACAACTTGGAAATATAAAATGCTTTACTTTGTGATTATAAGCAGCCCTAAACATATATGAATTTATAATAGCGTTATCAGTTACATGTATATAAGGCATTGATACAATATCCTTAGAACCTGAGGTTGTGGCAGCACACTGGATTACGATATCCATTCCTTTTACCAATTTATCAACTGTTTTTGGATTTCTTAGATCTGCTTTATGCCAAATCACATTTTTTGGTAAATCATATTTTGGTCGCTTATATCGAATAGCATGAATTTCATAATTATTATTTTTTGATAATCCAATAGTAATATTTTTACCAATGAAACCGGTTGCACCACAAATTAAAACTTTCTTCATCTTGAAACTCATGTAATTTAGTGAAATTATTTTATAAATAATATATCATAAAAAATTGTTCATAAAGCTAATAATTGCGAAACGAAAGGTAAGATATGCATCTTGTTACTGGGAGCTCTGGGTATGTAGGCAGTGTTATTGTAAGAAAACTATTGGAGTCCAATAAATCAGTTATTGCAATAGACAGCTCAGACAAAAAAATAAATTCTAAATACACAAATAAAAATATAAATTTAGACATCACAAATTATGATGATTTAGAAGATATTTTCACTTCTAATAAGATCGAATGTATATATCATTGTGCAGCCCAGCTAACTTATAAGAAAAAAAACGCTGCATATTTTCGAAAAGTGAATATTGAGGCAACAGATGTTCTTTCAAATTTAGCTATAAAGTATAATGTTAAAAATTTTATATACCTCTCGTCAAATTGTGTTTATGGAAAACTGAATTCTTTAGAAGTACCAGAAAATTATCCTTTAGATCCTTTTGAAGAATATGGTGTTTCAAAATTAAAATCAGAACAAATTTTATTATCTAAAAAGGATAATCTAAATGTCATTATTTTTAGACCTCCGACTATTATTGGAGAGGGAAGATTAGGTATTCTTTCGGTTGTTTTTGATTTTATAAAAGACGATAAAAAGCTTTTTCTTATTGGGAGTGGTAAAAATAAATACCAATTCGTATATGGAGATGATTTAGCAAAAGCATGTATTACTGCAAGCACTTATAATAAATCAAATATTTTTAATATAGGTTCCTCTGACCCCTGTTCATTGCACGACACTTTTGATTTTTTGATAAAAGCATCATCTAGTAAAAGTAAAATTTATCGCTTACCCTCAAGCATAATACTGCCTTTAATGAAATTCTTCTTTAAAATAGGTTTATCACCCTTAGGCCCATACCAATACAATATGATTGTAAATTCTTATTCTGGTAATACAGATCATATTCGTAAGGAGTTAGCTTGGCAGGAATCAAAAAACAATAATGAGATGTTATTATCAGCATATAATTATTATGTGGAAAATTTTAATGATATCCAATTGAATTCTAAGAAAGGACAAGGAAATAGCAATCTTGGCAGAGAGGGTATTATCAAAATTCTAAAATGGCTATCATAATTTAAAGTGAAAAAAAACATATTAATAATTTTATTTTTATATTTGTGCGGCTATTTAATTATTCATAGCTTATATAAAAATAATTTTTATAGCATTGAATATATTTATGGTTTCTCCTTGGAGAATACAATATTAGCATTGATTTTATTTTCTCTTCTTTTTATTTTTGGTATGGTTATGCTTTTGCCAATAGCAATGATTTTTTTATTCACTTCTGGAATCATATGGGGTGTAACGTATGGAACAATTATTTCAACAGTTTGTACTTCTATAGCAGCATCAATATCTTTTTTAGTAATGCGAAATTTTTCAAATACTAATCTAGTTTGTAAATTAAAAGAAAAAATTAATAACAAATTAAAACTAGATATGAATGTAAATGATCAAATAAGATATATTATTTTATGTACTTTGAACCCATTTCTACCCCAGAGTCTTTTAAATTATGCTTTTGGGTTGACTAATGTAAATTTTAAAGACTTTTTTATAATCATCACAATAATTTCCGCTGTTTTAAATTTATTCTATGTTATGCTAGGTGCAAGCCTAAAAGTTATAATAATCGAAGGCAGTTTAAAAACTGGAATTATTTATTTTGGAATAGCGATAACAGCAATAACTTTAGTTTATGTTATAAGAGATACAAAAATATTAAACAAGTAGTATGAATAAAAAAACGATTACTCTGTTGCTCCCTACTTTAAATGAAGTAGTAGGCTTTAAAGCTATTTTTCCAAAAATAGACACAAGTTTATTTGACGAAATTCTCGTTATAGATGGGGGTTCTACGGATGGAACTGTAGAGTATGCCAGAAGCCAAAATATAAATCTTGTAACACAAAAAGAAAAAGGACTTGGTCCAGCAGTAATGGAAGCTATGTCGATTATAAAAACAGATTGTGTTATTGAGTTTAGTTTAGATGGTAATTGCTTGGTAGAGCAACTAGAACAGATTGTTGAGAGTCTTCAAAAAGGAGATGATCTTGTTGTTGTGTCAAGGTACTTGCCTCCCGCAGTGTCTTATGATGATACTTTGATTACAGCTTTTGGTAATAAAATGTTCACTTTCTTAATAGGTCTTTTGGGAAAATTTAATCCAACAGATACTCTTACCATTTACAGAGGATTTGATATTAAGATTGCAAAGTTTCCAGAATTTAAAAAATTTTTATATGGACCAGTATTTGAACCTTTAATAAGTGCTGTTGCAATTAATAGAAACTTATCTATCTCAGAGATCCCTGGAGATGAGCCAGCCAGAATTGGAGGTAAAAGTAAAATGTCAGTTGTATATAACGGTTTGTGCATAGTGCTGTGCATCTTGAGAATGTACTTTTTCAAAATTTTTAAACTAACGGTATAAGTTAGTGACCAATACTAAAAAAGAATTTAGTCTTCTATTCATTCTTTTAGTGTCCATTTTTTCTTTTCTTTGGCATTATCAAAATCTTCAGTTACCAATTTCTGATTCAGTAGAATATTTAGATGCCGCTTATACAATTTATATGTTTTTTAATAACGGTGAATATTTTAATTTCTTAATTTCAATTTTCAATGAACGCGGTTGGAGACCAATAATTTTTCAAATTTTTATAGTTCCATTTCTTATGATTTCTTCTGGTAATATTTTATTTTCAGTAATCATGACTCATTTTACTTTTAGCACAATATCAGCATTTTTCATTTTTAAAATATTGAATTTATTTATAGACAATAAATATTCAGTAGTTATTTCTACATTAATCTTAAGTCTGTCGTTTAATATATTATTTGGTGGCCAACCTCTACCACTATTTGCAGAAATTTCTTTTATCGCATTTTTACTCGGTACAATTTATTTTTTAATAAAATCTGATTTATTTAAAAATAAAAGGGATTCAAGATTATTTACACTTTTCTTTACCCTTACTTTGTTAACTCGACCAATAGAAGGAATTGTTTTTCTAGTGCCAGCTTTGGCTGTTTTAATATGGAAAAGATATAGCCAATACGTAACACTAAGAGAAATAATTAGTGGAATTTTATATCCTGTTTTTTTTATTTGGATTTTATTTATAAGTAGGATTTTTCCTGAGGTTTCAAGTTCTGTTATTAAAATTGATCCTCCAACGTCACTTAGAATCTTTACTTTTTTAACAATATTTTTTTCTTTATTATTAGTAAGTTTATTTGCTTTTTCCAAATATTTAAAACACAAGAAAAAAATTTTTTTTAAAGAGCCACAAGTAAATTTTTTTAAAAAAAGCCTATTTATTTCATCCTTATTTTTATGGGTATGGTATACGCCCAGATTTGGAAGCCTTTATGGCTGGGTTTATGATACTTCTATTGGAGATACTTTTGCTTATTTAAAGCAAGATGTTCCTCCATTCAACAATCTAATTATTAGCGCAATCCAAAATAATGGATTAATAATAAGCTGTATTATTGTTGGTTTACTAATAGTTTCATTTTCAATGAAAATATTATTTAAAAATAAAATAATTAATAAATTCGATAATATTAGTATGAAATTTAACAACATAAGTCTAATTGTGTGCACAGCTATTCCAATACCAATAATTTTGTATTTTACAACCCATCAAATAACTTACAGAAAAATTTCTCCTGTTATTGTTATTTTATCGATTTATGCTTTAATTGTAATTTACCAAAATAAAAATATTTTTAGACTCAGTAACACACTCTTAACAATCTTTCTAATTTCTCAAATATTCTTTTTAACTAGATATATTTATAATGAAGAAAAAAACTTGAGTTGGAACCACCAAACAGATAATCAATTCGGAGAAATGATATTAGGCTCACAATTTCCATACCCTGTAAAATCAGGTCATAATAGATATGATAAGTTAATTTCATTTCTTCAAGAAGAAAGGAATAAGGGAGTTTTTAAAAAATTGACTTTAGTTCTTAAAGATGATGAATTTCCTATAGAAAGATATTTATTTAAATTTTTATGTAAAAAAAACAATGTAGACAACAAGTTTTTTTATCCAAAAAACTTTGATAATGATAATTATTCATATCTCGAGGACGAAGAAGCATTTCTCTTAATATTATCCAAAAAATTCCGCCCTTTAATCTCTAAAGACGTTAAAAATATTGTAAAAAACATTATGGAAGAAAAGAAAAATAAAATGTCAATTTCTGATTTTAACACATATAATTTCATTCTTCTGTTTTCAAGTGGAGCTCTAGCAAAATATAAATTTGAGATACATAAATGCTATAATTTTTTTAATGAATATGAGGCTTGTTTAATAACAAAAGATGAATCAAATTAAGTATATCAATATTAAATTATAAAAAAGAGAGAAACAGAGATGCTAAGTTTTGCACTTAAAAATACATATTTAAAAGCGAGAACAGGTATTTTAACTTTGAATGAAAATAGCATTGAAACTCCGTGTTTTATGCCAGTGGGTACTGCAGCCACAGTTAAAGCTATGTCTGGATCGGAAGTCTACGATTTCGGATATAAAATTATACTAGCAAATACTTTTCATTTGATGTTGAGGCCAGGTGTGGATGTAATATCGAAACATGGTGGCATTCATAAGTTTATGAATTGGAAAGGTGCGATTATTACTGACTCAGGTGGTTATCAGGTATTTAGTCTTGCAAAGCTTCGCAAAATTACATCAGAAGGAGTATATTTTAATTCACCACTTGATGGAGAAAAAGTTTTTTTAGATCCTAAAAAATCAATTTGGCTTCAAGAACAGTTTGGCGCAGATATTATAATGCAGTTTGATGAATGCACCCCATATCCTGCTGATAAGAAAACAGCAAATAAATCACTCGAGCTTTCATTAGAATGGGGCAAAAGATCTAAAGACGCAATTTCAAATGAAAAAAGTAATTTATTTGGAATTGTCCAAGGCGGTGTTCACAACGAATTAAGAGATAAATCATTATCAGGATTACTCAACATAGGCTTTGAAGGGTATGCAATTGGCGGTTTATCTGTCGGTGAGACATCTGAAGAGAGAAATTCAGTTTTAGATAACATTGCGCATAAATTACCAGTTGATAGGCCAAGGTATCTTATGGGAGTTGGCACACCAAAGGACATTGTTGAAGCAGTCATAAGAGGGGTGGATATGTTTGACTGCGTAATCCCAACAAGAAACGCAAGAACTGGGTTCTTATATACTTCAAAAGGCATTCTAAAACTAAGAAATAGTAAATATAAGGATGATATGAAGCCAATAGATGAAGATTGCTCTTGCTATACATGTCTCAATTTTTCAAGATCGTATCTAAGGCACCTAGATTCATGCAAAGAAATTCTTGGATTAAGACTAAACACAATACATAATCTGTATTATTATCATAAATTAATGAAAGAACTTAGAAATTCAATTGATTTAAATAAACTAGAAGATTTTGTCAGAGAGTTTTATAATTCACAAAATCAAGAAATTTAAATAATTTTAGAGGATGTAAAAATGAATATTATAAATGATGCATATGCTCAAACCTCACAAGCTGGTGGTGGTATGAGTATGTTAATAATGATTGGTATATTTTTTTTAATAATGTATTTCATGATTATTCGACCTCAAAATAAAAGAGCCAAAGAGCATAATAAACTTATTGATTCCTTAACCAATGGGACAGAAGTTGTTGTCTCTAACGGGATAATGGGGAAAATTGTGGGCATGAAGGACGACACAATCGAATTAGAAATTTCAAAAGGTATCGCGATAAAAGTTAGAAAAAATTCTGTATCTACTGTTCTTCCAAAAGGATCAATCTAAATTAAATATGAAAATCTTCTCTTTAAAACAAATACTAGTTATTTTAGTAGTAATTTTTAGTATCACTTATTCCTTGCCTACTTTTTACACCGAAATACCTAATTGGCTATCTTCAATTAATGCAAAAAAAATGAATTTAGGGCTAGATCTAAAAGGTGGAGTACACTTTCTTATGCAAGTTGATCTTGATGAAGTAATTAATACTAAATCTAGAAAATTTTCAAATGATATAAGATCACAGCTTAGAAAAAATAAAATTAGATACAAAAGCTTTAATTTTGAAAATAATAAAATTCTTATTAATTTTATAAATGATGAAAGTCTTAAAAAAACAGAAGATTTAATTAATACCAATTATCAAAATACATTTGATATTGATAAACTTGAAAACAATGTGATGCAGTTAAGTATTTCAGAGAATACACTGAATGAACTAAGAATTGCTGCTATTAAACAGAATACCACAACGCTTAGAAATAGAGTTAACGAGCTTGGTGTAGCCGAACCAATTGTTCAGCAGAGTGGAAAAACTAGAATAGTGGTAGAGCTTCCTGGAGTCAAAGATACAACTCGCGCAAAGGAAATCATTGGAGCAACTGCAACACTAGAATTTAAAATGGTTGACGAGGAGTCAGATGCATATGCAGCAGAAGAATCTAATCAAGTTATGTTTAATTC
>CEUJ01181660.1_pt1 | contig 12546 bp, 12 predicted proteins | sample 361531 | NCBI WGS metagenome assembly CEUJ01 (sample SAMEA2622842, study PRJEB7988) | marine metagenome | biome: marine biome (ENVO:00000447); feature: marine epipelagic mixed layer (ENVO:xxxxxxxxx); material: "saline water (ENVO:00002010), including plankton (ENVO:xxxxxxxx)" | depth 140 m | reverse complement strand
TATTAAGAAAAATTTAGCAAACTTAAAATTATGTTTAATACAATTTTACCAAAGATCCACAAAGAAGGCTATAAATTCTTGGCTATTTCTATTTTAGCGACATTCTTGATATTATTATTTTCTAAGTTTTTTGGTTTTATATTTATATTAATAACAGTTTGGGTATATTATTTTTTTCGAGATCCTGAGCGATATTCAATTAACGATGATACTTTTTTAGTAAGTCCTGCTGATGGTTTGGTCACAGATATTTCTGAAAAATCTGGACCAGAAGAACTCAGGTTAGAAAATACAACCTACACAAAAGTAAGTGTTTTTATGAACGTATTCAATTGTCATGTAAATAGAGTTCCTGTTAGTGGAAAAATTGAAGAAATTTACTATAAGCCAGGAAAGTTTTTAAATGCTTCACTAGACAAAGCTAGCGAGGAAAATGAGAGAAATTTTTATAAAATTAAGTCCTCTAAGGATAACGAGGAAATAATAATAGTTCAAATAGCAGGCTTAATAGCAAGAAGAATTGTTTGTGAAGTTGAGCAAGGACAAGAACTTAAACAAGGTGATAGAGTAGGAATGATAAGATTTGGTAGCAGAGTAGATATTTACTTTAAAAATAAAAAAGTTTTAGTTAAACTAGGTCAAAATGTAATCGCTGGTGAAAGTTTGATTGCTTCAGAATAATGGATCAAAATAAAAAATTTAAACTAGTTTCTTCTAAAAAAACAAGATATCTTTTACCAAATATTCTTACATTAGGCGGTGTATGTTTAGGAATAAGTTCTATAAAATTTTCAATTGATGGAAATTTTAGTCTAGCAGTAACTTTAATTCTCTTTGCTGCGATATTAGATGCTTTAGATGGAAGAATAGCTAGATTAATTAAAGGGACTTCTGAATTTGGAAAAGAATTAGACTCTTTAACCGATTTTGTTAGTTTTGGAATTGCTCCAGTATTAATTTTGTATTTTTGGGAACTTAATAATTATGGCAAGCTAGGATGGGCTATAGCATTGATATATTCTGTTTGTTGTGTTTTGAGGTTAGCAAGATTTAATTTGACTAAAATTGAGAGTCAACAAGATTGGAAAAATAATTTTTTTGAGGGAATTCCTTCCCCAGCAGGCGGTCTGCTTATATTAATGCCATTAATTTACGAGCTTAGCGATATTAGTCTTACATTCGATATTAGGATTTACACCCCTTATCTTACAATTCTGATCGCTTTTCTGTTAGTAAGTAAAATACCAACTCTCTCTTTGAAAAAAATATCTACATCATCTAAAACAACAATTTTCTTACTTTTAGCGGTAGGGATAACTTTTATTGCATTGCTATTTTATACTTTTGAAACACTTTTGGCTTTTGGCTTGATGTACCTCATTTCAATACCCGTGAGTGTTCTACTTTTCAAAAAACAAAAAAAACAATTCTCTCATAAAATGTCAGATGAAGATCATGAAGATATTTTATAATGAAAAAATCTAAGCGAGCAAAAAAAAGTAATTCTTGGCGAATTAAACAGCATAGAGACCAGTTTTTTAAAAAATCAAGAACACTTGGCTATAGATCTAGAGCATCTTTTAAATTAATTGAATTAAATGAAAAATTTAAATTTATCAATAAAAATTCAAATTTACTTGACTTGGGTTCTAGCCCTGGGAGCTGGACTCAAGTTGTAAGTAAAATAATTACTCATGGAAAAATTTTATCCATAGATATTAAACCAATGTTGCCTGTTAAAAATGTAAAATTCATTAAATGTGACATATTTGAGCAAAGTACTAAAGAGAAGATTATAAACTTTTTTGATAAAAAAATTGAAGTCATAATTTCAGATATGGCAGCGGATACCACTGGAAATAAATCACTTGATTCCATAAGAACCAATCAATTATGCCTAGAAATCCTAGAATTTTCATCAAAAATACTTAAACCTGACGGTGTTTTTGTCTCAAAGTTGTTTATGGGAGATGATTTTATAGAGGTCAAACATTTAGCAAAAAAAATATTTAAAAACGTGAATTTCTTTAAACCTCAATCAAGCAGAAATGAGTCTAAAGAGACTTATTTACATTGTAAGACTTTAAATCCTTTATAAATTTTAATAATTGTTTATAAGTTAATATGGGACTAATAAAAGAGTCGTTAACCTTTGATGATGTTTTGCTTCTTCCGCAGTATTCAGATGTTTTGCCCTCAGAAACAGACTTATCTTTAAATCTTACAAATAAAATTTTATTAAAAGCCCCATTTATATCTTCTGCTATGGACACAGTAACGGAGTCTAAAATGGCAGTTGCAATGGCTTTAGCTGGAGGAATAGGAATAATTCATCGGAATTTGAACATTAGTAAACAAACAAATGAAATTAAAAAAGTTAAAAAAAAAAAATTAGTTGTTGGTGCAGCAATTGGTACTAATAGAGAAGATATTGATAGAGCAAAATCGCTGATAGATAATGGCTGTGATTTAATAGTTGTAGATACAGCGCATGGTCATAGTGAAAAAGTTTTGAAAACATTATCAAAATTAAAAAAGTTTATTAACAAAACTCCTATTTGCGTGGGAAATATTGCTACAGGAGAAGCTGCTAAGAAACTTTATAATTGCGGCGCTGATATTATTAAGGTTGGCATAGGTCCAGGCTCTATTTGTACAACAAGGATGGTTGCAGGAATTGGAGTGCCGCAAATCTCCGCAGTAATGGAAGTCAAGAGTGCTTTAAAAAGTAAAAGAATTAAAATTATCTCAGATGGTGGAATAAAATTTTCAGGAGATATAGCTAAAGCTTTAGCAGCAGGAGCTGACGCTATTATGATGGGTTCAATCTTTGCAGGAACAGATGAAAGTCCTGGAAAAAAATTTAAAGTAAAAGGAAAAATTTATAAACAATATAGGGGCATGGGATCAATAGGAGCAATGTCCTCTGGCTCAGCAAATAGATATTTTCAAAAAAACTTCAAAGATAAAACCAAGTTTGTTCCCGAGGGTGTTGAAGGAAGAGTAGAATATAAAGGTAATGTGTCTAAAATTATTTACCAATTAAAAGGAGGTTTGCGTTCCTCTATGGGATACATAGGTGCAAAAAATCTTGGCCAAATCTCAAAAAATGCTAAATTTATCAAAATTACTAAAGCTGGATTTTATGAGAGTATGGTACATAGTGTTGAAATGACACAAAAAACATTTAATTATAAACTATGAGAGAGATTGTAATTAAATCAATAATATTGATTTTAATATTTTCAAATAATCTATTTGCAAACACAGTTTACTTTCAAGAGGGGCTTACCTTATTTAATAAAAAAAAATTTGATGAGGCAAAAACTAAATTTGAGCAAGATATAGTATTCAATCCAAAAAGTGAATTATCGTATTTATATTTGTCAAAAATTTTTAAAAATTTAGAGAAAAAAGATCTAGAAGAGCAGAACTTAAAAACTGTAATATTACTTAATCCAAACAATGAAGAGGCAATTTATCAATTAGCAAAATTAAAATTAGATTCTTCAGATTATAAAAAAAGTAAAGAATTAAATGATAGATTAATAAGCTTATGCAATAAATTTTGTAGCCAAAGTCGATCACTCAAAATAGAAATTGAAAATTTATCTAAGAAATAAATGCAATTTCAATCAATCAAAGAGAGAATTATTATAATTGATTTTGGTTCTCAAGTTACAAAATTAATAGCAAGACGTGTACGTGAGCTCGGCGTATTTTCTGAAATTGTAACTCCCAAGGAAATTATAAAATTTAAAAACTTTAAGGGGATTAAAGGAATTATCCTCTCTGGAGGCCCATCATCAGTTACTAAAGGAAAATTTCAAAGTATTCCAAAAAATATTTTTAATAAAAATATACCAGTATTAGGAATTTGTTATGGCTTACAGTTAATTGCTAAATTATTTGGTGGAAAAATAAAATCAACAAAAAAAAAAAGAGAATTTGGAAGAGCATCTATCTTAAAAAACAGACAATCTGTCTTAACAAAAAATTTTTTTGGAAATAAAAGCTCAGTATGGATGAGCCATGAAGATGCTGTTGTAAAATTACCAAAAAATTTCATATCTATTGCTCGTACTAAAAATTCAAAACTTACTATTATAGAAAATAACAAAAAGAATATATTCGGAATACAATTTCATCCTGAAGTGACACATACTGACAATGGTAAACAAATATTTAAAAATTTCTTATTTTTAATATGTAAAATCAAAAAGAAATGGAGCGTAATATCTCAAAAAAATAGATTGATAAAGGAAATAAAAGAAAAAGTTAAAAATGAAAAAGTTTTATGCGCTTTATCTGGTGGAGTAGATAGTAGCGTAGTTGCACTTTTAATTAATAAAGCAATAAAAAAAAACCTAATATGTATTATGGTTGATACAGGACTTATGAGGAAAAATGAGTTTAAATATACTTACAGAATTTTTAAAAATAAATATAAGTTAAATTTAAAATTAATAAATGCATCAAAAATCTTTTTAAATAAATTAAAAAATGTTTCAAACCCAGAGAAAAAGAGAAAAATAATTGGAAGCCTATTTATTAAAATTTTTGAAAAAGAAGCTAAAAAATTAAAAAAAATACAATACCTTGCTCAAGGCACACTTTATCCTGATATTATTGAGAGCAAATCTTCCACAGGTAGTAAGACTTCAAAGATTAAATCTCATCACAACGTAGGGGGTCTTCCAAAAAAAATGAATTTAAGGCTTATTGAGCCTTTGAAAGAATTTTTTAAAGATGAAGTAAGAGTTTTAGGTAATTCTCTAGGGTTAAAGAAGGAAATTACAAATAGACATCCTTTTCCTGGTCCAGGTTTAGCGATAAGAATATTAGGAAAAATTACTCTGAATAAAATTAGAATTCTACAGGAAGCTGATTATATTTATATAAGAGAGCTTAATAAGAATAATTTGTACCATAAAATTTGGCAAGCTTATGCAGCTCTACTTCCAATAAAAACTGTTGGGGTCATGGGTGACTCTAGGACTTACGAATATACCTGTTTACTAAGGGCAGTAACTTCTGAGGATGGAATGACTGCAGATTATTATAATTTTTCTAAAGAATTTTTGGATAAAATTTCTAACAAAATTATAAATAATGTTAAGGGTATAAATAGAGTAGTATATGATATAAGTTCTAAGCCACCAAGCACAATTGAGCTAGAATAATTTTATAGAATGAAAAAGAAAATAAAAAATATTCTTAATAAAAAGAATAAATCAAAAATTATAAGTCTCACAGCTTATTCAAAAAATATCGCAAAAATTTTAGACAAATATTGCGATATAGTTCTAGTCGGAGACTCCATGGCAAACGTTTTATACGGTTTTAAAGATACTCATAAAATTAGTTTAAATAATATCATTCAACACGCTCAAAGCGTTAGGATGGGGGTAAAAAAATCTTTACTTGTAGTTGATATGCCTAAAGGAACTTATAATAATTCCATATCAGCAAAAAAAAACGCAAAATTAATTATGAGCTTGACCAAATGTGATGCAATAAAACTAGAAAGTAATAATAAAAATTTTGATATAATAAATAATTTAGTCAAATCAAATATTCCTGTTATGGGACACATAGGTTATACACCGCAATTTAAAAAGAAATTTCAAATAGAAGGTAATACAAAAAAAAAAATCGAAAAACTGCTTAAAGAGGCATTACTGATTGAAAAAGCAGGAGCATTTTCAATTGTGTTAGAATGTTTAGCGCCATTAGCATCAAAAATAATAACTAAAAATTTAAAAATACCAACTATTGGTATTGGTTCCTCTACAAACTGTGATGGTCAAATACTTGTTACAGATGACATGCTGGGTATTAGTGGTTTTTACCCCAAATTTGTAAAAAAATATGCTTCGCTTAACAGAGTTATTGAAAATGCTGTAAAAAAATATACTAGAGATGTAAAATTAAAAAAATTTCCTTCTAATAAAAACGTTTTAAATGGATGATAATTTAAATAATAAAATTGAAAAAAAAGAAAACTTGTTTTTATTTTTTAAAAGAAATAAAGCAAAATTAATTTATTCGTTTATATTCTTAATTTTAATTATAATTTTAATATTTTTTTATAAAATTAATAATGCTAAAAAAAATGAATTAGTTTCTGAAAAATATATAGAAGCAGGGTTATTGTTAGCGTCTAATGAATTCGAAAAATCAAAAGTTCTTTATGAAGAAATTATTTTAAGTAAAAACAAGTTTTATTCTACTCTTGCACTACAAAGTTTACTTGAAAGAAACATGATAAAAGACAATGATAAGGTATTAAAGTATTTTGAATTATTAGACGAGATAAAGAAACCAAAAAGACAACAAGATTTATTAAATTTAAAAAAAGCTTTATTTCTTTTAAAAATTTCAAAAATTGAAGAGGGTAATAGATTGTTACAAAACTTAATTAATTCAGACTCCGAATTAAAAAATATAGCTAAAGATTTAATTAAGAAAAATAATAACTAATGAAATTATTTTATTTTGTAATTTTTTTATTTTTTTTAAATAGCTGTTCTTTCGATAATAAATCAGGAATATGGAAAGATATTTCTGATATAAAAGATTCTAAAGATAATGATGTATTTAAAGATTTTTCAGAGGTAATTATAAAATCTGATACAAAATTTGATGAAATAATTAATATAGATAAAAATTATGATTTTTCTTTAAGCCCTGTAATTAACCCAATCGATTGGAAAGAGTCTTTTTACAATAAAAATAATAACTACTCAAATTTTCAATACAAAAATGAAAATACAGTAAAATTTATGAGTAAAAAGCTTTCTCGATTTCAAACAAATAAAAAAATTTTCTTTACCAATGATTATATTTTTTTAAGCGACATTAAAGGAAATATTTTTATTTATTCATTTAAAAATAAAGATCTAAAAAAATTTAATTTTTATAAAAAAAATTTTAAGAATATAGAAAAGCAATTAAATATAATTTTAGAAGATAACAAAATATTTGTTACAGATAATATCGGTTATTTTTATGCTATTGATTATATAAATAGTAAAATAATATGGGCAAAAAATTATAAAATCCCTTTAAGATCTAACGTAAAGCTTACAAAAAATAAGATCATATTTGCAGATCAAAATAATAATTTAATTTTTGCCAATAAAAATAATGGAGAAATTGTGAAGCGTATTCCTACCGAGGAAGTTCTAGTTAAAAATAATTTTCAAAATAATCTAACTATTGGCGAAGGAACTTTATTTTTTTTGAATGTATTTGGTTCATTATACTCAATTAATTTAAATAATTTAAAGATTAATTGGGTTTTAAATATTAATGAGTCACTCGAATTAGATCTAGGAAACTTATTTGAGGCACAATCAACTAAATTTTATTCAAAAAAGTTAACAGTATTGACGAATAAAAACTTGTCTGTGCTAAATGCAAATAACGGATCTTACGTTTTTAATATTCCTTTGTCGGGTAAAACTGAACCTTTAATTTCGGGAAACCAAATATTTATAATAACTAAAAATAATTTACTTGTTTGTGTAGATTTTAATACTGGAAAAATAATTTATTCGTATAATATTAATCAAAAAATAGCAGATTATTTAAAAATTAAAAAAAATAAAGTAAACGTAAATTTGATAAGAGTGATAAATAATAACTTATATCTTTTTTTGCATAATTCTTACATCGTAAAATTTAATATTAGAGGGGAGATAAAGGAAATACAAAAGTTAAAAAAACAAATGAGTTCTGACCCTATTTTTATTGATGGCGAAATGATATATCTGGATAAAAAAAATAAATTAATTGTTGTAGATTAATTTGTTGACTTACCACTTAAAAGAGACAGTTGTTTTATTTTAAATCCTTCAAGATTATCAGTCGGTTTTATTGGGTAGTCACCAGTAAAGTAGTGGTCACTAAATTGAGGATAGCTTTCTCTTCTTTGCTCTCCAGCAAGAGCTGAGTATAATCCATCTAAACTTAAAAATTTTAAACTATCTGCATTTATATACTTACACATTTCCTGATTATTTTTTTTATGAGCCAAAAGTTCATCCCTGTTTGGCATATCTACTCCGTAAAAGTCTGGATATTTAATTTCTGGGCAAGCAATTCTAACATGCACTTCTTTTGCTCCTCCTTCATAAAGCATTTTAACAATTTTGTGGCAAGTAGTTCCTCTCACAAGAGAATCATCAATTAAAATTATAGACTTATTTTTTACTATTGTTTTGGTAGAGCTTAATTTTAACTTCACCCCAAGACTTCTTATGTTTTGTGTTGGTTCAATAAATGTTCTACCAACATAATGATTCCGTATAAGACCTAGCTCAAATTTTTTTCCACATTGTTCTGCAAAACCCAAAGCTGCTGGCACACCTGAATCTGGTACTGGAACTACTAAATCTGCCTGAGTGTCAGTTTCTTTAGCAAGTTCTGATCCTAATTTTTTTCTATATTCATATGCACATTTTCCACCAATCAAACTGTCTGGTCTCGCAAAATAAATATATTCAAATACGCAAGGTCGAGATTTTTGAGCAGGAAAGGGCTTGACACTTTTTAGTATATTATCCTCAATACAAATTATTTCTCCATTTTCTACTTCTCTAATAAATTTTGCTCCAACTATATCAAGTGCACAAGTTTCTGAGGCAAAAATATAAGAATTATTTAATTTGCCTATCACGAGCGGTCTAATTCCAAAAGGATCTCTTACACCTACCAATTTTTTATTAGTCATTATAACTAATGAATAGCCTCCTTGTATTTGAAAAAGAGCGTCTATTAGTTTATCTAAAAATTTTTCTCTTTTAGATTTAGCAATTAATTGTACAATAGTCTCAGTATCGCTAGTAGTTCTAAAAATTGCTCCATCTTTCACCAACGCATCTCTCAACAATATTGCGTTAGTTAGATTTCCGTTGTGAGCGATACTCAGGCCTCCCATGTGTAAATCGGCAAAGAATGGCTGAATGTTTCGCAATGAAGTTTCACCAGTTGTAGAGTATCTATTATGACCAATAGCAAATGACCCTTGAAGTTTTTTTAATGTATCAGGATCTGTGAAGTGATCCCCAACTAAACCTTGTCTTTTTTCTGAATGATAATTTTTTCCATCAAACGAAACTATACCGCAACCTTCTTGACCTCTATGCTGTAAAGCATGAAGACCTAAAGCAACTAAAGCGGAGGCATCTTTATGATTTGATATACCAAAAATCCCGCACTCTTCTCTGAGTTTATCTAAGCTAAATTTTTTCAATTTTTTCTTTCGTATCAATGAAGTCGTCACTTGAGGGAAACTCTTCTATCAATATTTCACTACCTTTTTTTATCAAGTTAAAAGAAAATGCATCTTCAGCTGATATACCCCAATTCTGATAAGGATAAAACCAATTTGATATAGAAAATATGCACACCGAAACGATGTAGCCTTTAAAAAATCCAAATAATAAGCCAAAAGTTTTATCGATAGATCCTACACCAGTCCAAGTTATAGCTCTTCCAAGAGCTTTCCCAACAACAATGGTAAAAAAAAGTGTAAACATAAAAATTCCTATCCCAAGTCCGATATTATTAATAAAATCTGATTCTATATAGTTTGAGACTGATGGTTGTATTTTTGGAACAAGAATTATAGTAACTATTGTAGAAAGAACCCATTTCATAAATGATATTAAACTCAAGGTAAAACCTTTTGCAAAGCATTGAACAATAAAATAAATTAAAATTATAATAAAAAGTATATCAAAAATATTGGTAGAATTGGTTAAGCCTCTAAAAAAACTCTCTATCATGAAATATTTTTAGTTTCTTCACCAAAAGGTTTGTAAATCAATAAGAGTTTTGGAAGTAAAATTAGAACAGAAATCATTGCTAATAGCATTGCAATACCAGTAAAAACACCGAAGTAAATTGTTGGTATAAAGTTTGATAATATTAAAATAGAAAAACCAAACACAATTGTAATAGAAGTATTCAATATAGCTACTCCAACGGTGCTATGACATCTATCTAAAGTTTTTTGATAGTTTTTTATTTTTTTAAATTCCTCTCTAAATCTATAAATATAGTGAATACTATTATCAACAGCTATACCAATAGTAATGGCTGCTATAGTGATCGTCATCATATCTAGTGGAATTCTTTTTAATCCAATAATTCCTAGAATAAAAAAAGCTGCAATAAAATTTGGTGAAACACCAATCAGCGATACTGTAATGTTTCGAAATAAAACAAAAAACATTGAAAAAATTCCTACCATAACTATTCCCAAGGTAAGTATTTGAGATTTAAACAAACTTTGTAACAAGTTATTAAATAGAATTAAAACACCAGCTAGTTTATATTCCTCTTTTTCAAAACCCAATTTTGTGTTTAGTTCAATATTAATTTTTTTAATTAAATCATTTCTTCTTAGGTTTTCTAACGAGTCTTTTATTCTAACACTAATTCTAGCTTCATCTTCATCAACTGAGATATAAGGTAGAACAATTTCTTTTTTTATTTCTTCCGGAATTTTGCTGTATAAAACTGCAATTTCGAGACTTTGTAATTCTTTCTTATTAAGATCTTCTGCCACTCTTAAAATAGAGCCAAAAGACAATACTTTACCAATCTCTGGCAGAGACTCCAAATAATCATGTACCTTTAAAATTTTATCCATTTTATCTCTTGTAAACCAATATTTTGACTTTTCCTCATTTTTTTCATTATCCTCATCCCACTCAGAAAATTCATCGTCTTCTTCTACTTTATCTAATTCCTTAGTTGGAAATTTTAAAATAACATTTAAAGGTGTTGTACCTCCAAGATCATCATCAATTTTTTTCATCCCTTTATAAATTTCAGTTTCTTTATCAAAGTAATTAATGAAACTATTTTCTACTTCAAGTTTCGAAATACCGATTATGCTTAAAATTATTATGAGCATTGTAAAACTGAAAATTAAAAAACTATTTTTTTTTGCTATTGAACCCAGTATTGAGGTAATTATAGATTTTTCAGTATCCTTGACATTTGTCTCGTTGTCTGGGGTAAAGGTATTTAATAAAGACGGTAAAAGAAGAAAAGTTACCATTAAAGAAACAATAAGTCCTAAAGTCATCATCCAACCAAAATCAATAATTGGTTTAATTCCACTAAAGATTAAAGATAAAAAAGCACAAATTGTTGTTAAGACAGTATAAAGAATTGGTAGCATCATTTTTTTACTTGAGTTCAATACCGCCTCTTTTTTTGAAAGTTCAGGAAACTCTTTCCGTAATTGCAAATATCTAACTGTTACATGAATATTCATCGCCATATTCAAAATTAACATTAGAGCAATGAAGTTTGATGATATTACAGTTACTTTCCATCCAATTAAACCAAGCAAACCAATCATTATAATAACTGATGTAGCACAACCAAGTAACGGTATAATTACCCAATTAATATTTCTAAAAATCATCCATAATGTGAACACGATGAATAAAAAAACTCCAATTCCAAAAACTATAATATCTTTTTTAATGAAACTCATCATGTCGTCTGCAATCATCGGAATACCGCCTAAATTAATTTTGGCATTTTCACCATACTTATTTATAACATCTCTAATTTCCTTAATATTTTGGTGATTTCGAATGTTGTAAAGATTTTTATAATCTTCATATTCTTTTAGAAAATTTTTGTAATTTTTTTTTTCGTCATTTGTTAAACCACTAGTGTTTAATTGATTGTAATATTTATCTTTAATTTTTATGAATTCATTAAGTCTTTCGTCTTTTTTTAGATAAACAACTATTCCTGAAGTTTTTCCATCCTCGCTAATAACATAATTTTTATATATTGGACTATTAATTATTTCATCAAATCCTCGTTTTCTATCTATTTCTGGATAGGCTAATGTTTTATAATTTTTCAATCGTTCCATTAATCCTTCATCGGTACTTTTTAATAGAGGAACATCAATCACAGTTATAATGCTGTCTACCCAAGATAATTTCTCTATTTTTGATTTTAAAAGTTGTAAATTTAAAATTGTTTCTTTCTCAATAAAACTAGAAACAGGAGTATAAGTTAAAACTAAAAAATCTTTATTTCCATACCTTTCATTCACTTCTCTTAAATATTTTAAATCTTTGTCGCCTTCCAAAAGAAGTGCATCAGACGAGGCGTCTAAATTAAAGTTTCTAGAGTGATAAAATGAAAAAATTATTATTATTGCTAATAACAAAAGAGTAAATTTTGAAAAATCGATTACTGTTTTTTTATAAATATAAGACCACATCGATATATTTCAGATATATCTTAATTTTGTTATAACTAAAGATAAATTTAGACCTAATTTTTACTTAAATCTTTAAATTTTGTGTAAATACCCTCAAACTCTACTTTAACTGTTCCTGTTGGGCCATGTCTTTGTTTCCCCAAAATAATATCTGCAAGACCGTTTACATCATTCATTTTTGACTGCCATTCTGCGTGTTCTATAGATCCTAATTTGGGTTGTTTTCTCTCTAAATAATAAGCCTCTCTATAAACAAACATTACAACATCAGCATC
>CEUJ01181237.1_pt1 | contig 12576 bp, 14 predicted proteins | sample 361531 | NCBI WGS metagenome assembly CEUJ01 (sample SAMEA2622842, study PRJEB7988) | marine metagenome | biome: marine biome (ENVO:00000447); feature: marine epipelagic mixed layer (ENVO:xxxxxxxxx); material: "saline water (ENVO:00002010), including plankton (ENVO:xxxxxxxx)" | depth 140 m | reverse complement strand
AATAACTACCCCTATGCCTGAACCTGTACCTGCAACTATACCAGAAGAACAAGCTACTCAATCCTTTATAACACAAGCTACTCTTGCTGGTGCTCATAAAGAAAAAATGACTGTTATATCGAACTATCTAATTAGTGTATTAGAAATTATTTGTGGTAATAAAGATATTATTAACTACAATAAAGAAACTATAATGAATAAAATTATAACATCCAAAGAAAAAGAAAAAGATAGCATTACTGATTATTTAAAACAATTAACTGATGAAGAGAGAGAAGTTGAAAATATATTTAAAAATCAAAAATTAGAAAAATGGGGTAAAGGTTTACAAAAAGGACTTACTCAATATGTTAAAGAAAATTACGATGAAGAAAGAGAACAAGCTGAACAAGAAATGATAAAAGATCGAAAGCTTGCACAAAAAACTGGAATCTCTGATATGAATAAAAATATATATGCTTATGAATTAGATGCTGATAGTGCACTAGCAGAGTCTATTGATAGAGAAGTTTATTCACTAGAAGACTATCCCGGTGAAGATGGTGATGAATATGATGATTTAGAGATCGATGATGATTATTAAATTTTAATCTATTAAAAAAAATAAATCCTGTAAATATATAATGTATAAATCATTAATTAAAAATAATAATATAACAACTGCTATTTTAATATTTTTACTAATTTTTGGAATTTTTATATATAACAAACCTAGTTTTTTATTTACCAAACATGGCTCTATTAGACAATTTGGTTTAGGTAAAAGAAATGCCACAATTATACCTATATGGTTATTTGTAGTTATTGCATCTATAGTAGCTTATTTATTAACATTATGTTATTTACGATACTAATTACCAAAATCTTTATATACACGAGGTTCTTGTTTTTCTTTGGTTGTTTCTTCTACTAATCTTTGGTATTCAGCATGTCTCTGTTCCATTTCTTGAACATTTAGATTACATGCTGATTTAGCTAAATAATTATATGTGGTTGATGTTGTTAAAGATCCCGTAAAAGTAAACCAAATAAATTTAGAAATAATATTTTTAAGACGAATTAATTGTCTTAATGCTTCTTTATGTTTTGATGATTCACTAGTTAATAACTTTCCATCTGACAGTTTATTCCAAAAAACATCAAAACCAATTTCTGCATTAGGAATTTCATTTATTAATAAAGACGGATCATCATAAATAGTTCCTAAAGTCTCCGACAACTCTTTATTATTTGGTACCTTTTCTTTTGATTTAATGATGTGCTTTAGTACATCATTTAAACCTCCTATATACTTAACTATTAAATAACCAAATGTATTAGAAAATGGTTTTAACCATCCAGGAAATACTATTAAGGCAATATTTAGGAGTCCAAAAATTAAAAGCCATGGAAATAATGTATATAATATAGCTGGTTTAGCTTGAATTGATCCACATAAACTTTTAGTTAATTGGAAACTAGCCCAGATTTGTGTAGATATAACTGTTAATATATATATTAAAAAGGCTACTGTACTATGTCTTTCTTCTGTTTTATATTGAACAATGAAATATATTACTGTTAAAATAATAAATATAATTAAGCCTAAACTTGGACTTTGCATCCCCATTATAGATAATAATAATAATTTTTTTTAGTAAATTATTTTATTAATGGACTTAAAACCTTTGCTAACTGAAGGAACAACCAAATTTTATATTAGATCTTCATTAAAAGAAGCTAGAAAATTTAAAGATAAATATATTACCATATTTGTCAATATATTATTATTAACAGCTTTAATTGGTGGTATAGGTTTACTATTATATTATAAATATAAAGGTAAGCTATCTCCTGAAGAAAAAGCCGATAAAGAAAGGCAAAAAAAATTTTATTTATTTGAAAAATTACATAAAATTTCTAATGAAAAAAGAAAAGAAAATCAAAATTTAATTACTGATCTACCAATAATTTAAATCTAATTATATATTAATTATATAAATGGCTACATCTATTAAACCAACTAAGACTATTAAAATTAGCAAAACTACTAAACAAACAGCACAACCATCTTTTGATACTGCTTTAGCTACATATTATAAACTACAAGGGGACTATAATGCTATTAATAATAGAAATGTAACAAAAATTGTAAAGGATAAAGATCTAAGTCTTACACAAAAACAAGAAAAATATGATCAATTAAAAAAAAAATGTATCAATTGTGGTAAATCTGGTGGTACTATTTTTGAACAAGTTAATAATAAATTAACTGCAAAATGCGGTAATCAAGAAGCTCCATGTAAACTTGATATTCAACTTATAAGAGCAAATTATACATTACTACCAAAAACATTACTATCTCAAGAAGCAACTCTTAATAGTAATAAATCATCTATTATTATTACCAAACTAAATTATCTATTTGGGTTAATTAGTGAAGAAAAAACTCTAACTAATTTTACTAGTTTTAAATCTCAATTAGTTGATTTAGTTAAACAATATCAAGATAGTTCAGAAAAATATCTTTCTATTATTAATAATAATAATCCTGAAATTAAACGTATCACAGATATATTATTACTAGAAATTATTAATTTAAAACAACATATTAAAGACTATAATGAAACTGGTCAAGAACAATTTATTAAAGATGCAGTACAAATATATATTAATCAAATTGTTAAATTAAATAAAGAACTTAATAAATTAAAATATGCATTACAATATACTTATGTCTCTCAAGATACCACTTATTTGATACAGAAAGAATATAAATTATCAGATTTAGAAACTAAAATCCCAAATACTGAAAATAAAATTATATCTTTTATCACATAATTGCTCATTTATAAATTATATACTAAATATATATGTTAGGTAATTTTATTGATTTTAGATTATTTTTTATTAGTTTAGCACTAGGTTTATTCTTAGTTTACATCACTCAATCTTCATCTACAATAATATATGTATATCCTACTCCTAAAAATATCAACCATATTCAGTATCAAGATAAAACAAATAATTGTTTTAATTTAGAAAGTACTGAAGTTGAATGCCCTAGTGACAAAAGTAAAATACATAGTATCCCAATTCAAGATAGAAAAAATAATATAATATAATATATGAAACTTAATATTCAAAAAATAATTAATAGTAATAGAGGAAAATATGTTATATCTATTTTATTAGGACTTGGCTTAGCTACCTTATTTAGAAAAGCATGTACTAACCAAAATTGTTTGGTATTTAAAGCACCTTCAATGAAAGAAATAAAAGGAAAAGTATTCCAATTTGACAATAAGTGTTATAAATATAATGAAAAACATGCATCATGCAATTCAAATAAAAAAATTGTTCAATTTGAATAGAAAATAATTTATGCGTATTGGCAGTACATATAAATTATTTATTATTAATAATGAGCACTGGTACTACTTCACTTGATCAATTACCTGTTAATCCTCAAACTAACAATGCTAATTCACAACCAGTACAAGCTGTTATCACTGAACCAACTTCAACCTCACCTGATAATGTTAAGATCCAAAATTATGGTCAACAATTAAATTCTGAACGTAATAATGAAACTGGTTCGCAAGTACCTCCAATTGACTATACACAACAACTCACCTCTGTACTCAAAGAAGCATCAGCTGTAGGAGCAACAGTTTTACCATCACGTGATATTCCTCAACAAACTTTACATATTCAACAAGATAACCAAACTAAACCAGATTATGTACCTCAAAATACTAATGATGACTATATAGGTAATATTATTGACAAAGAAAAAATAATTTTAGAAAATCAAAAAGTTAAAAATCAACAAGATAATCTGGAGTACATATATCAAAGTTTACAATTACCTATTTTAGTTGGAATAATGTATTTTTTATTCCAATTGCCTGTAATTAGAAAAAATTTATTAACCTTCTTACCTAATTTATTTAATAAAGATAGTTCTCCAAAATTATCTGGCTACATATTCAATAGTGTTATGTTTGCTCTCTTTTACGTTTTGATAATAAAGGGCCTTGCATATCTACAGAATCATTTTTAGATTCTATCTTTTTAAGTTTACAATTTCTCTCCTTTAAAATTGTATACACCATCTCATCATTATTATAATCATCTATATAACATATGTTAATTATACCAGCTGATAATAATAATTTTGCGCAATTCAAACAAGGAAAATGTGTAATATAGGCAGTCGCGCCATCACAAGATACTCCACGCTTAGCACAGTCTACTATTGCATTTTGTTCTGCATGTACAGTTGCCATTTCATGACCATTTCGCATTATTGATCTATGTGAACATCCAGCAATAAATCCATTATAACCTTGGGAAATAATTCTATTATCTCGAATTAACATGCAACCTACTTTTAGTCTACTACATGCCGATCTTTTTGCTGTTAACTTTATTAAATCTGAAAAATATTCTTCCCAACTAGGACGATTATCCATATATAAAATAAATACGATATTTTTATATACTTTATATATGGATAAAATATATGGATAAAAAATTAGATTGTTATGTTAACGCATATGCTAGTAATATAAATATTAATAATATTCCTAAAAATATAAATCTTATACTAGATGGAGGTGCATTCAATGGAGGTTCTATAGTTGGTAATTTATTACTGTTAAAACAACTTGAATTTCAAGGGCATATTAAAATTCATAAAATATCTGGGTGTAGCATTGGCGCACTTTTAGGATTATTATTTATAACTGATAAACTAGATTGTGCTGCTTATTATTTTAAGGAATTACTTAAAAATCTTAGACAAGATATTCAATTAAACCAAATTAAAAAAATGATTAAAGAAATTGTTAAAGATATCGATATAGCAACGTTAAATAATCGTCTTTTTATTACTTACAATAATGTAATATCATTACAGCATATAGTAGTTTCAAAATATACTTCAAAAAAAGCACTAATAGATATACTAATACAAAGTGCTTACATTCCTCTTCTAATTGATGGAGATATTAGATATAAAAATAAATATTGCGATGGATTCTCTCCATTCATATTTAATAAAGAAAGTATTCCCACATTGTTTATTTCTTTACTAACTAGTGAAAAAATGAAATATATGATATATACAAAAAATGATAATGACATTTGGCCAAGATTATTTGAAGGTCTAGATGATATGTATAATTTTTTAAACAAAGGAAAATCTAAATACTGTAATTATATTGAAAATTGGACAGTGTATGACTTTATAATATTTAGATTTAGGGAAATTATTATAACTGGAATAATAATAATTATTAATATATTCATCCGTTTAAAAAATACGAAATATTTAACTAATGACATCTATGTTCATAGATTTATTAAAATATTAACTTTATTAATCCAAAATATATTAACCTATATGGTAATTTAATCTTGCATATATATATATATATGCCTCGTTGCGGTAGATGTACATTAACTGGTGGTAAAAAATATTCAAAAAAGAGACAAACCAAAAAGAAAAAGGCAGGAACTATATGGTCAACTATTAGACATGGGAGCAAAGATATTAAAGATTGTTATAGTGGAAAAGATAGTATTAATGCTTCTATTAATATAGGCCCATCTTTAACTGATCTTCCAAACTCATTTGGTGAACGAGTATGTGAAGATTATTATATGGGAGTACCAGGAAATAGTGGAGCAAAATATGCAATTGATAATTGTAATAGATTAGTATATTCTAACCCTGAATCATGGGCAAGACCTGGACATAAAAAATTATTCTATTGTAGAAAAGGAGAAAATAGAACTGGACAATGTCGTACAAAATCTTTTAACAGAGATGAACTTGGAGAATGTAGCAAAGGTAGTTTTCATGCAGCTTGGACTTCAGCAAAACTAAATGATATAAGACAAATAAGAACTAATAGAAGATTAGAAGAAGAGGAAGGCCGAGCCGTCGCCGCGCGCTTACCAACTGCAGTTGGAATGTCAAAAAGAGAGCAGGAAGAGAAAAAGTTATTGACAGAAATGGCGCAACAGGTAGCTAAAGAGCGTGCAGATAAGCTTTTTGATCAAGACTTGGCAATACGGTTAGAAAAATTAAGAAGGGGTGGAAAAACTAGAAAATATAAAAGAAAATTAAGATAAATAAAAAAGTTTTTAAAAAATAAAAAATAATTCTGAATCCAAAATTTTAAAAATTCTATGTCCAATTTTTAAAATTTGAATTGAAAATTAAAAAATTTAAAAAATGTTACAAAATAATGGTAAAATTTATTATTATTATCTTAATAGTCAGAAAATATAATATTTTGCTATTTAATTTTTGTTACTGATAATTTTAAAATTAATAAAAAATCAATTTAGGCATTTTTCTGTTGTATATTTATACAACAAAATGACAACTTTTTTGCAAGAAAATAAGGAAAAAAATGCCAAAAAATTTTACTGTAAATTTTGTGACTTTGGTACGAGTAACAAATATAACTTCGATAAACATTTAACAACAGCAAAACATATAAATACAACAAAATACAACGAAAATACAACTTTCTTGCAAGAAAATGCAAGACTGAATGGTCAATTTATTTGTCAATGTGGAAAAATATACCCTTATAGAGCGTCATTACATAATCATAAAAAGAAATGTACATATATAAATTCCAAAAAAAGTGAAAAACCAAAAACCGAAGTTGTAAATGTTACGACTAAGGATGCATCAAAAGACTTGATTGTTAAATTAGTTGAAGAAAATACAGAAATAAAATCGCTTTTGTTTAAACAATTTGAAACTATGCAGAATCAAATGTGTGAGCAGCAGAAACAGATGCATGATCAAATTAGTGAATTAATTCCAAGAGTTGGAAATAATAATACTATAAATAAACAAAAATTAAATATAAATATTTTCTTAAATGAACAATGTAAGGATGCCTTAACTATGGAACAATTTATTAAAAAGATAGAGGTAACATTAGGAGATTTATTAGTAACAAAAAATAAAGGATTAACAGAAGGTGTATCGAATATTTTTATTGAAAATATGAATAAATTATCATTATATGAGAGACCTTTACATTGTACAGATGTTAAACGAGAAATAGTTTATATTAAATCAGAAGAAAATCCAAATGGTGGAGAAGGTCAATGGGAAAGAGATGATTCAAATAGTAAATTGCGAAATGCATTAAAGAAAGTTACTCATATGCAACAACAAAGTCTAGAAAAATGGGTAGCTGAACATCCTAATTGGGAAAGTAATCCAAAAGAACAAGAAGAATATATGTTATTAGTAAAAAATTGTACAGCAGAATTTGGAGATAAAGAAAATAAGATAATAAAGAAATTATGTAATCAAACACATTTAAATATTGAGAGTTAAACTTCATAAATCCAATTTTCAAGAGATAATGTAGATTCTTCTAATTTTGCAAGTTCTTGCTCACGAGATTTAGTATTATCATTAAGTTCTTTATCTCTTTTATTAATAGCACTATCATTATGTTTAATATGTTTATAATGCTCAAGTTCATTTCTACCCATTAAATAACCAAATAGGATAACAATAGTTAAATATAATGTACTTTCAAAATAGTAATTAAATAGATCAAATGGTTTTTGACTAATTAAGAGTATTAAAATCCAGCACCCAGAGTATGTAATAGTTTTAATATTATAATTAAGTGTTTTTTTATATGCATCTCTCCACTGTTTATTAATACTATTAAGTAAATATTTTCTTTGTTCAAACAGATTTTTATAACCATTTTTAATTTCATTTAAATTAATAACTAATCCTCGCATATATCTAGTTTGTGCATCATGTTTATCTTCTTCTTTTTCTTTTTCATTTAATTCATTTTGTAAGTTATTAACTTTGTCAATCCATTCAAGAACTTGTTTTTGTAAATCAAGATTATTAATTATAATGTATTCTTTAAATTCATTATAATTATTCTCATTCTTAGAAGTATGAGTAAGGCTAATATTAATTGGGGTTTCTGTGGTCATTTTGAAATAACATTTGAATAATAATATTTTTCAATTTTTCATAATACACTTCAAGTTAAAGATTAATGTTTATTAGTTTTTTTCTTTTTGTTATTCTTTTTATTTTTCTTTTTTTGAGTTTTCTTTTTGTTTTTCTTATAACATTCAGATGGTTGAGCAGGAATATATCTTAAAAAATATTTTTGATATTCCTTGCTACAAGGTTTCGCTTTGAGTTCATTATATAAAAAGGCTTTTTCAGCTCTAATAGTTTCTAAACTATGTTGTTTACCATAACAAATAGTGCTAAAAGGTTTAAGAATACCTTTTTGTTTAAGGCGATTGTTAGATTGTAAAATTAATAAATATTGAGCCATACATAAAAGTCTATTAGTATTATAATATGGTTTATTAATATATATAAATGCTAGGTAAAAACTAAGGATAGTATCGATACTAGCGATATTAACTATTTTATTATTAATAATAGTTTCATTATAACTGTGACAGGCTAATGGTTCATATATAAAGATAATAGGTTGTTTATCTACTTGAATTTCATAATGATCAGAAATAATTTCACCGACCCCTTTATGTTTAATAATATTGATTTTAGTTATGTTAGCTTTTTCTAAGTTATTTTTAAGTTGTTCAGCTATATTAGCTGGATTAATAGCAAGAACATCAAAAAAAGGTTGTTTAAAATAACTAGTAGGAAATTTAAAGGTTGAGTATCGACTATATGCGAAGAGTGCATATATACCAAAAAATATAAGACCATTTTTAATTACTGTATTAATAATGATATTGTTAATAGTTTTATTTTTAAATAAAACAATATTGTTAAAATCATTAATCAATTTGCGAATATTACACTGTGTTTGGTCGATTGGATAATTTTTGTTAAGTAAATTAAGACGTTTCCATACTTTTTCCCATCGAGAAACATCGCCATCAGGTCTAGATAATTCTAAATATGCTGCCATACGAAGATAATTAGGAGGGGCATAATAAATTCCATTGACTATGATAGCATTTTTTTGTAAAGCCTTAAATAAATTAGTAGGAAGTTGAGTAATATCGGCAATAGGAATGAAATTTACAAATACCTTATAGGTTCCCACATGTACACCAGCTTTAGCTTCAACTTCATCAAAACCATTTGAATAATAAATATCAGCAAGTTCTTTTGCATCATCAATAGCATTATGTGTAAAAAAATCATAATCAGGTAATTCAATCTCTTTATTATAAAATTGGTCTTTGGTAGGCAAAATATTATTAATAGCTGTTCCACCGTAACAAACAAGTTTTTTAGAACGTAAAAATTGTTCTAATATATCAAAAATTTTAATAATTATAGGAGATACAATAAGATCTTTTCGTTTTTGCTCAGCTTGTTCAACAGCTTTATGTAATAATGTAAGTTCTTTTTCATAAATAGAAGAGGGACTGACAGACATAATTATATATAGTATAGAAAAATATAATTAGATACGATAATCATAATAGTCACTACTAATAGATCTAGCTTGGAAAGAATAAGCTGGAGGAGATGGAGGAGGAACTTCAATAGTAAGAGGTATAAAGCGAAGATTTTCAGGTTTAAGAACAAATGCTGTTCTCTTACCATCAAAAAATGCATTATAATGTTCTAAATTAGAGTCATAATTTTGAAATGACATAGCAATGAATTGACAACCATATTCTCTAGCTATATTAAAATTAGGATTTTTATCATCAGCACTCCAGTCAGGTAATACTATACTCATATTTTTTTTATTAAAACTAGTGAGTGTTAGATCTTGTGTAAATTTAAGTTCTTGAAAATGCATAGAACGAAAGAATGGTGAACCGCTGCTAGCATTTACATATTCATCAAGCTTTGTTTTTTGAAATACAGGATTGGTTGCATCAGCAACAATAACTATTTTACCTAAAAAGTTTTTAATAGGAACAGCACCTAAATTTTTACCACTGTTTTCAAAACTATATGTTACACCAAGAACTCTTGAATTTAGTAGGGAACTAATTTGATTAGCTAGGTTATTATACATAGTAGTATTTTTACTTAAAATTCTAAAATGAAGAATTAAAGGATCAAATGGATTTGGGCAATGAGCATTAGAAAAAGCAAGATTAAGAATGGTATTAAATGCATCAGCAGTTGATATACTATTATAGGTTTCCTTAACTGTAAAATCATTAATAGAAGAAGCAGCAATAACAGGTTGATCATCAATAGAGTATATTTCAAAATCTAAGCAACGGGCTCCTTGATTAATGCAAGTTCGGAGGGCACAAAGTCCAACAAAATCATTTTTAAATTGGCCACTTGCGCAACAATTGTATGCAGTTTTAACATAGTAATCTCGGAGTAAATATTCACTATCAGATGATACAGAACTAAGTCTAGGAACAGTTGTATAAACTTTTTTAAGTAGATTACAATTAGCTTTATAAAGACCCATTTTGTAGTTAATATAAAATATAATAGCAGTTATAAGTAAAATGATAATAAATAGAGAAATAATTTTAATTTTTTGATCTCTTTGCATGTTATATAATTTACTAGCATTTTGCATAAAGGCAGCTGAAAATTTATTAGCATTAGTTGTAATAATATTTTTAATGGTCATTATATATATATATTTATAATATTAGAAATAATTAAACAGAAATATCTAGTATATATATTAATGGGAGGTGCGTTATTAAATTTGGTTGCATCTGGCGAATTAAATAAAATAGTGAATGGTAATCCTCAAAAAACATTTTTCAAAGCAACATATGCTAAATATAGAAATTTTGGTTTGCAAAGATTCCGCATTCCTTTTAAAGAGAAAAAAGGGTTAGCTATATATTCAGATTCAGAATTTATGTTTGAGATTCCTGATTATGGTGATATGTTAACAGATGTCTTTTTTAGTATTAAATTACCAGATATATATAGTCCTATATATTGTCCAGCATTAGCAGTTGAGGATAGTAGTTTTAATGAACAAGAGTTACGATTTATAAATCGTGGATTAAAAGGTTTATATTGTCAACCATATGAATTTAAATGGATTAAAGAACTAGGAGCACAGTTAATTAGAAAAGTAGAATATAAAATAGATGGTAGAACAATACAAGAATTTAGTGGACACTATATTGCAACACATATTAATAGAGATATGGCAAAGGGTAAGATAGATTTATTTAATGAACTGATAGGTAATATTCCGGAACTAAATGATCCAGCAAATGCCTATGATCGAAATGGTAATTATCCAAGTTCAAGTTGGAATACTTCAGCAATAGAAGCTAGTAATACTGGTCAGCTACTAAAAACTTCAGCAACATTTTGGGGAAAAGGTTTGGCGCCATCTATTCCAGGTCGTGTTTTATATATACCGATTCATATATGGGGTGAGAGTCGTGCGTACTTAAGCTTACCTTTAGTAGCTTTATATTATTCTAAATTAACTGTACATGTTCATTGTAGACCAGTATCAGAAATATGTGTGATTAGAGATATAAATTATCTTCATGATTGGTTACAAGACTGTTCAGGAATGATGATAGCAGAGATGGCGATCAACGAACCGTTCCGCACGGCGAAGACTACTCCTCTAGATGGTATACCAAATGATATGAATAAGATTTTTACATATTATAATCCTCCATTTATTCGTCCAAATTTTTCAGATCCCAGATCACTAATAGATTATTTTATTCAGCCACCACCACTATCTGTAAGAGGATCGGGGGTGGGGATTGCGGGCTTCAGCACAGCAGATGAGCAATTTTTTCCTTTAGGTATACTTTCCAATGATATCTATATGATGGGTAATGGATGTTTGGGTGAATTTGCATATAATAAACAGAAAACGAATATAAGAGATGCTTGGATGAATATGGCTAGTTTATATTATACAAGAGGTAGCGCAGCAACAGTATTAACTGAAGAAGCAGAAATTAGTCTATATACAACATATGCATTTTTGGGTCAAGATGAAATTCGTAATATTGCTGGTTTACCTCAATCTTATCTAGTAAAAGAAGTAGTTGAGCAAACATTTCAAAATATCCAGGGTACACAACGTATAAATGTAAATAGTACAGGCATGACAGCTGGATGGATGTGGTTTTTCCAACGTACAGATGTACCACTAAGAAACGAATGGTCAAATTATACAAATTGGTTGTATGAAAATCAAATGCCATATCCATGTGTACTTTCTTTAGACCTTTCTTTTACACTACAATCATTATATCAAATAGAACAACCATATATAACACCATGTTATCCAGTTTGTCCTACACAGTATAACATATGTTCAATGTATATAACAGGACCAGTTCATCCAGGAAATGAGAAAGACATAATGGTAGACTGGGGACTATTTTGCAATGAACAAGAAAGAGAAACAATTTTTCCAAGTGGAATTCCTGATTTAATAGAAAAATATATTAGAACTCCAGGAAATAATAAAGATGGATTATATATATATAATTTTTATTTAGATGAAAATGAATATAGTCAGCCAGCTGGTGCAATGAATATGCGTAAATTTACAGATGTAGCATTTGAATATACTACTATAGATCCTTTTAGAGAAGTAGTGG
>CEUJ01047786.1_pt1 | contig 12591 bp, 10 predicted proteins | sample 361531 | NCBI WGS metagenome assembly CEUJ01 (sample SAMEA2622842, study PRJEB7988) | marine metagenome | biome: marine biome (ENVO:00000447); feature: marine epipelagic mixed layer (ENVO:xxxxxxxxx); material: "saline water (ENVO:00002010), including plankton (ENVO:xxxxxxxx)" | depth 140 m | reverse complement strand
GAAGAGATCTGCCTGAATGTATCAGCAAATTTATCAGATAAAAAAATTCCTCATATAAACATAGTTAAAGGCATGACTGACGATCTTCCTTTTAGTGATAATTTTTTTGATTATCTGCTTACATGGAATAGCTGTTATTACATGACAGCAGCAAAAGAGCTTGATTTTTCAAATCATATAAATGAAATGTCTAGAGTTCTCAAAAAAGACGCCTGGATTATTGCTTCTGTCCCAAAAAAAAGTTCGTTTATATTTAAAGATAGTATACCGTCTGAATTAGATGGATTCCGAGTAATATCAAATGACCCATATAACGTTAGAAACGGGGAAATATTAAAATGTTTTAATGATAAGCAAGAATTAGAATTAGAATTTGGTAGCAAGTTTCACTCATTTTCACATGCCGATATAGATATGAAATGGTTTGGACTTGATTATCATTGGCATGTTTTTGTTGCGAAAAAGATATAAATTTAAATGAATATTGGTAAAGAAATGTATGGGTGGGCATCTGATCTATTTCCAATATGCAGGAGTATAACTGGTGAAGGTGTCAGAGAAACTCTTTTGTATATTAAAGAAGTGTTACCAAAATTAGAGATTAGAAAAGTTAAATCTGGAACTAAAGTATTTGACTGGGAGGTTCCAAAAGAATGGAATATTAAAGAAGCTTGGATTAAAGATGAAAATGGAAAAACAATTGTAGATTTTGCCAATAATAATTTGCATATTGTTGGATACTCACATCCTATTGATAAATGGGTAACTTTAGATGAATTACAAAACATTTTATTTTCATTACCAGAAAGACCAGAAGCAATTCCTTATGTTACATCGTACTATAAGAAATTTTCAGGTTTTTGTATTTCTGAAAATGAACGAAAGAAATTAAAAGATATAAATTACCATATATATATTAATTCAAGTATTGAAGATGGATATCTAAATTATGGTGAGTATCTTATACCAGGAAAAAGTAATAAAGAGATACTAATTTCAACGTATGTATGTCACCCATCTCTTGCAAATAATGAAATATCTGGACCAACAGTTTCAACTGCTCTGGCAAGACACTTAGGATCAAGCGAAAATAACTTTACATATAGATTTGTTTTCTTACCTGAGACTATTGGATCAATTACATACTTGAGCAAAAATTATAAAAAATTAAAAAAGAATGTCATTGCTGGTTACAATGTTAGCTGCGTTGGTGATGATAGAACATATTCCTTTCTGCCATCAAGAAATGGTAATACCATTTCAGACAGAGCAGCAAAACATGTACTAAAATTTAATACCAAGGATTTTAAGGAATATACTTGGCTAGATAGAGGAAGCGATGAAAGACAATACTGTTCTCCTGGTATTGATTTACCGATTGCTTCAATTATGAGATCTAAATATGGAGAGTATCCAGAATATCATACCTCTGATGATAATTTATCATTAATATCTCCTGAAGGACTTCAAGGAGCTTATGAAAACATACTTTTGACTTTAAAAATAATTGAGAATAATAGTTTTTTTGTTTCTACAACCTTATGTGAGCCTATGCTGGGGCCTAGAGGTCTCTACGATGTTGGAGCTAATGATAAGCCAAGCAATTTAGTCAATTTTCTTTCATACGCAGACGGAAAAAAAGATCTCATAGATATCGCTGAAACTCTTGATATTCCTGCATGGGAATTATTTGAAGTGATCAAAAAATTAAAACAGAACAAGTTAATTAAGACAATATCTGTTTGATTCATAATGGAAAAGAGCTCTTTTTTTAAAAATATATATTTAATAATTAAAAATGGTGGTTATTTTTCATATTTCTTAGTAGGCCCTCCATTACCAGTCAAAAAAGTACGTGAGATTTATTTAAGAACAAACCATGACTTCATAGTTGGATGGGATATGTTTTATTTAAATTTAACTTTAGAAGATAAAAGATATAAGTCTATAAATAAGTTTTTATTATTTGTTTATGAATATATAAGACATGTTTTTGTCGTAATAAATAATAGTAATTGGGTTTACAAATCACCTCTTGATTACGATGAAGACACTTATGAAATTTATTTTAGGAATAATGATAGAACTGATCAGAATCCATTTTGTGGATATGAAGCTTTAAATATTACTCAAACAACCAAAAATGATTTGATAAATTCTATAAAGGCAATATTGCCATGTTTTTCTTTTAGAAAACTTTTCGAAAAGAAAATTGTTTGGCATGCAACGAAACTAAGATTCTGCAAGCTGCCAAAAGAAGTGATTATTGAAGAGTGCAGGTCTGTTGAGTATAGAGCCTTGTATTTTTATGCAATTAAAAATGATATTAAGGTAAAAATTTCATGGAGAAATTCTTCCTCTTATTTGTATACAAAAGATGAACTTAAAAATAATAAAAACTTAGATATGCCAGTTGAACTTATTAGACCAAATTTTATAGACAATAATATACAAATCCTAAATAAACCAATTATCATCCAAGATGATCTTTTGATTATAGTTCCATCAATGTTCAAAACAGAAGAAATTATTACCTGGGTACAAAACGCTGTGAGCTTTATTAAAGCAAGAGAATATTATTTCTCCATTCATCCATCTTCAAGAAATTTGATTAAGCCTTTAAATGACCTAAAAATTGGTAAAATTGATTATGAAAAAGATAAATATTTAACGAGGTATAGATATTTTTCAGGCACTTACTCAACTTTAATACAAAATGCCAAAAAAAGTGGAGGCATCACTTATCCCTTGGCTTTTAATAAGCATGAACTAGAATATATGGATGCAATGATGTCTAATATAACGATATATAGGACATTCTAAATAATATTAAAATGACTGCAAAATATCTCATAAGAATGGATGATGCCTGCCCAACAATGGATCATGCTAAATGGGAATATTTAGAAAAAATCCTTGATGAATTTTCTATTAAACCAATCGTTGCAGTTGTTCCAAAAAATGTTGACGATTATTTAAATTGTAAGGAATATGATCCTTTATTTTGGGAAAAAGTGACTTCATGGCAATCTAAAGGCTGGTCAATTGCAATGCATGGCTATGAACATGATATGCACTTTACTGATGCTGACTTAATTCTACCTTTTTATAAAAGGAGTGAGTTTGCAGGGCTAAGTTACGAGAAGCAAGCAAAAAAGATTAGAAAGGGGTACAAAATTTTTAGAGACTTTAATGTAAATCCTGAAATTTGGATTGCTCCCTCACATTGTTTTGACAAAATCACTTTGCAAGCTATTTTTAATGAGACATCAATAAGGGTTGTGAGCGATGGCATAGCTTTAAATCAATATTTTGAAGATTCATTTCATTGGATTCCTCAACAATTGTGGAATTTTAAATTAAAGAAATATGGCCTATGGACAATATGTTTACATCCAAATGAGATGACCAATGATGACCTAGAATCATTAAGAAATAACTTAATTAAGTTTTCATCAAAGATAATATCCTACAAAGATATAATCTTGACTGAAAGAAAGAAGAATATTTTTGATATTTTTTATAGTTTTTATTTTTGGAGAAAATACAAGCTATTTAATTTAATATATAAAATAAGATCGTCTGTTAAGAATTATGGTTAAGAAGTTAATTACTTTTGATATGTCGTTTACATATCAAATGATAAAAGAAAGACAATTAAATACAGCTTTATTTTCAAGAAACCTGGATAATTACTTTTCTAAAGTAATCTCTGTACACCCCTTATCTGGACTCTTTGATAGTTCGTCGGAAAAATATGGTTTTCCATCAATAATAGATGTTTCTCCAGATCACATTTTTGTAGAGGGTAAGATAGGATTATCAAGATGGCTCAGCTGGATTCCACCATTAAATTTAATTTTGGCTCAAACTGTACTTATATATAAATTAATTAAGATGTCAAAGAGAGAGGGAATTTCAGTTATAAAAATAGGAGATCCATATTATTTAGGAATTGTAGGTCTTATATTGAAATTCTTTTTAAAAATACCCCTCGTAATAAGAGTATGTTTCAGATATGACGAGATTGTGAAAAAAACCGGCAAAGCAGTAATGCCTAAATTATTTAGATTTAGATGGATAGAAAAAAAGATTGAGAAATTTGTTTTTAAAAGGTGTGATCTTGTTGCTGGTGCAAATCTTGATAATATGAACTATGGTATCGAGAATGGCGCTTCAAAAGAAAAATGTACAACTTTTCGTTATGGAAATCTTTTAGATCCAATGCATTGGAGAGAGCCATTTGACAGATTGGATGTATCTGAAGATTTAAAAAGTCTTGGATTAGAAAATAAAATTTTTTTATGTACTATTGCCAGATTAGAGCCCATGAAATATGTTGAGCATGTAATTTTAACTATCGAGGAGTTGAAAAAGAGAAAAATAGATATATTTGGTTTAATTATTGGTGATGGAAGTCTTCGAAAAGAATTTGAAGACTTGGCCATATCAAAAGGAGTATTTGATAGAATAAAATTCGCAGGTAATTGCAAACAAGAGTGGATTGCAAGCGTTCTTCCTCATGCTTCTCTAATTTTATCACCTCATATGGGTAGAGGCCTAACAGAGGCTGCTCTTTCAGGAGTTCCATTAGTTGGCTACGATTATGATTGGCAAAGAGAAGTCATTATTAATGATAAAACAGGTTATCTTGTGAAGCATGAAAACTGGCATGCAATGGCTGATGCTGCAGAGGATCTTATTAAAGACAGGGTTAAGTCAGACTTATTTGGAAAAAATGCCAGACTTCATATTGTTGACATGATGCATCCAAAAATACTAAATGATCACGAAAAAAAATCCTATGATACTTTAATAGATAATTTTTAAACACTTTCTCACTTAATTATTATTGATATAATTATGAATAAAAATGCAACTTACCTTTTCCTTAAAAACTTTCTTTAAGAAAACAATACCTTACATCTGGGGTTACGGATATCTGTGCGACTTAATAAGATATTTATTTTCAAATTTTTTATCTTTTAAATGGTACATGAGGTTACCCATTAAACCAGGACAATTAATCAATGCAAATCTCAGTTTTGGCACAGTAATTTTATCAAGTCCAGAAAGATGTAGTATTGCTAAGAAATTATATTGGACGGAAGGGACTATGTTTCCTGAAGAAGATAGAATTGCTATTGAGTATTTTGTTAAATTAACAAAAATATCTGATTTTGTTTTAGACATAGGTTCGAATTCTGGAATTTTTTCTCTTGCATCAGGTTTAGCAAATAAAAATATAAAAGTTTATGCATATGATATTCTTCCCGAAGCCTTTCATATTCTGGTCGATAACATCTTCATTAATAATCTCTCTGCACAAATAACTCCAAACTTAATTGGGATAGGTAAAAAATCTTTATATAAGGCACCTTTTGAAAAAATTACAAGTGAGATGCCAACAAGTATTAAATTAGATGAAGATTTTAAAAATGTTGTCTCGGTAAATGTTGAAATTAAAACACTGGATGAAATTTTTTTGGAAAACAATCTAACAGGTCAAGCCTGTATTAAGATAGATGTTGAAGGTTTTGAAGGAGATATTTTTAAGAATGCTCTTGATGTTTTAAAAAATAATAGACCATTTTTTCTATGCGAGGTTCTTAATACAAATTTAGAAGTAAACGATTATGATAATATTCTTTCAAGTAATAATTACAAGAAGTTTTTAATAACTGATTCTGGTTTGATTGAATATAAAAATATAAATGCTCATGAGAAATTCAAGGATTGGTTTTTTATTCCAAATGAAAAACTACATGAAGTTAAACCATTTTTAAAAGTTGGATGACCAAAGTAGCAATTCTTTTGAGTGGTTTACGTTTTGGCGGAGCGGAAAGGGTAAGCCTTAATTTAGCAAAAGCATTTAAAGAAAAAGGATACCAAGTAGATATCTTGGTTTTAAAAAAAACTGGTGAACTAATTGAGTCAGCAGAAAATGATTTTAATTTGATTAATTTAGAGTGTGATAAAACATTCAAATTACCAATAAAATTATTGAAATACATTTTGAAAGAGTCTCCAAAAGCATTGATTTCAACTTTTTGGAAATTAAGTCTAATATCATGTCTAGTTAGAATCTTTAAACCCTCAATGTATCTATTTTGTGTTGAGCACACCACACCAAGTAAAGCAATATTTATTCCAACATACCTTTTCTTTATAACTTCAAGTTTATTTTATCAACTATCATCAAAAGTAATCTGTGTATCAACTGGTGTATTAAATGATGTCAAGAAACATTCAGTTTGCTTAAAAAGAAAACTTAGCTTAATTCATAATCCTGTTTACCCACCAAAAACTACTTCATTTTCTGATAATAAACAAAAAACAAAGCTACTCTGGTGTGGAAGGTTAGATGATCCAAAAAATCCTGAGTTAATGATAAATTCAATTGATTTAATTGATAAAAATTTAGGATTATCACTGACCTTTATTGGTGATGGTCCTCAAATGAATAGCCTAAAAAAATTAACAAAAGAAAAAAGACTTGATGATTCAGTAAATTTTAAAGGATATGTTGAAGATGTTTATTCGAAAATTTTCAATTATGATATTTTGATATTAACATCTGACAGAGAGGGCCTCCCAACTGTTCTTGTAGAGGCACTTTATTCTGGTTTATATGTTATTTCAACTGATTGCAGTCTTGGTGTTCATGACATAATCCAGGATGGCGTAAATGGCATGATCGTCCCATGTGGTGATAAACTATCATTGAAAAATGCAATTATTGAAAGCATTGGAAAAAAGTGCGATGGTTCATTTCAATCAAATACAGCTAAAAAGTTTTTACCTGAATTTGTAATCGAAGAATACATCTCACTAATGTCATCCTAATCGGATTGGAGTGAATGTGGATATTCAAAAAAACATAAAGTTGCACGATAAGATAGCTAAAAAATATGAACAAACTCATGGAGAGATCTACAACGATATTGAGCAATCTAGATTAGTGCAAGATTTAAAAAGTTCGCTTGCCCATCTAAATAGAGAAAAAGTTACAGCCTTAGATTTAGGTTGTGGTGCAGGTAACCTTACAAATCATTTACTAGATATGGGCTGTAAGGTAATTGCTGCCGATGTTTCTAAGGGATTCTTACATCTTGTTGAAGATAAGTTTAAAGGAAGGGATATATCGACATTTGAATTAAATGGTGAAAATCTTGAGGGAATTGATGATAATTCGATAGATTTTATAGCAACGTATTCTGTGCTCCATCATATTCCAGATTACATTTTAACAGTTAAGGAAATGTGTAGAGTATGCAGTCCTGGAGGAGTAATTTACATAGATCATGAACAAAATGAAGAATATTGGGAGAATAATCTTGATTATCAAAACTTTAGATCTTCAGTATCTAAGATAGACTTTAAGAAATTTTTTGTTTTTGCAAACTATGTTGGAAAGATAAGAAGAGTTTTTGATCCAAGATACACAAATGAAGGAGATATTCATGTTTGGCCGGACGATCATATAGAATGGAGTCTTATCGATAACATAATGACAGAGAATGGATTTATTAAAATTCTGCAAAATGATTTTCTTTTATATAATAGAAATTACAAAGATAAAATCTATAATAAATATAAAAGCATTTGCACTGATATGAGAGCAGCTGCTTATCAGAAAGAAGTCTAAATCCTGAAATTTACAGTGAAAAAAATAATACATCTCATTCCCTATAATGGAATTGGCGGAGTAGAATCTGCAGCAAATACCATGAAAGATATCACATCTGATGATTTTGAATTTCAGCTTTTGTATATTTTTGAAACACAGTCTAAGAAAAAAAATCTTTTAAATTATTTAAATTTTTACAGATTATTTTTGTGTCTGAGTAAGCTCTTATCACATAAACCAGATCTTCTTGTGGTTTCACTTTGGAGATCATGTATTCCAGGTATAGTGTTTAAAATAATTAAACCAAAGACAAAGGTTGTTTTATTTCTTCACTATCCAAAGCACTATCATTTTGTTGATATGATATTTACCAAACTTATGTCATTTTTATGTGACTATGTTTGGGCTGATTCACAGGATACTCTTAATTCAAGACTGCCAAATGTCTCAAAGAAAAATTCAGATATAATTTCTTTTGTTGCTAGAAGATTTCAAACATCTGACCAAAATTTAGTGAAACCAAATTTTGTATTTTGGGGAAGATTGCATGAACAAAAATATGTTCAAAGGGCAATTGAAATATTCTCTGTTGTGCAAAGCCATTATGAAAATGCCAAATTTAAAATTATAGGACCAGATGGTGGTGAAATGTCACATCTAAAAAATTTAGTTGAAAGTAAAAATCTTTCAAAATCTGTACTATTTCTTGGACCTCAAGATATGGAATCAATTATAAATTTGTCCAAAGATGCATCTTTTTATCTTCAAACAAGTAAGCTTGAGGGAATGGCAATGTCAGTTGTTGAGGCAATGCAGCTTGGATTAGTTCCAGTCGTAACACCTGTTGGAGAGATTAAAAACTATTGCGAAGATTTAAAGAATTCATTACTAATCACAGATGATAAATCTGCTATTACTAATTTGATAAATTTAATTGAAGATAATGCTTCATATAACCTATTAAGAGATAATGCAATTAAAAAATGGGAAAATTATGAAATATACTCAGAGGCATTTATCAATACTTCAAAAAAAATCTTAGGTTTAAATACCTAGCTAAAATAGTGTTATAAAATAAACTATTATGTGTGGAATTACAGGTTTCGTATCTTACCCAGGCCAAGAAAATGAGAATAAAGTCGATGTAATTAATAAAATGACATCAAAACTCTTTCATAGAGGTCCGGATGACAGTGGCACATGGATTGATGATTCAAACAATATAGCACTTGGTCATAGAAGATTATCAATAATTGATCTATCTTCCGCAGGACATCAGCCAATGCTCTCTTCATGTAAACGATTTGTATTAGTATTTAATGGAGAAATATATAATCACCTAGCTTTAAGAAACGAAATAAATAAATCAAATAAATTCTCAAATTCATGGCTTGGCTCATCTGATACAGAGACCTTACTGAGATGTTTTGAAATTTGGGGCTTTGAAAAAACATTATCAAAGTTAGTAGGAATGTTTTCAATATGCTTATTTGACAAAGAATTAAAAGCTCTTCATCTGGCTAGGGATAGAATTGGTGAGAAACCTTTATATTATGGGCATATAAATAATTCTTTTGTCTTCTCATCTGAGTTAAAAGCACTCAAAGAATATCCAAACTTTAATAATAAAATAGACAGAGATGCTTTAAAAAAATATTTTCAATTTCTATATATACCAGCGCCAAAAACCATCTATCAAAATATATTTAAATTAAAGCCAGGTCATTATTTATCAATACCTTTAGATAAAATTCACAATTTAAAAGACATAAAAAAGTATATAAATTCATATTGGAATTTAGGCGATCATATAATTCAATCGAATAATATAAAAGAAGATGGTGAATACTTAAATGAATTAGAGACTCATCTTGAGAATGCAATAGATAGTCAGTCAATTGCAGATGTTCCTCTTGGGGCATTTCTAAGCGGTGGCATTGACTCGTCTCTGATTACTGCTTTGATGCAAAAAAATACAACTACTCCTGTAAAAACATTTACTATAGGTTTTGAAGAAATTAGTTTTGATGAATCTCCGTATGCAAAAAAAGTTGCTGAATATCTTGGCACAGATCACTCAGAACTTTTTGTTACAAGCAAAGAAACAAGAGATGTAATACCAAATTTACCTTATATTTATGACGAACCTTTTGCTGATTCATCACAAATACCTACTTTTTTAGTTTGTGCTGCTGCAAGGTCTAAAGTCACGGTTGCATTGTCTGGAGATGCTGGAGATGAATTGTTTGGAGGATATAATAGATATTTTTGGGGACCAAGAATTTGGCAGAAATTTTCATGGATGCCATTTTTTGTAAGAAAAATTATCGGCAATTCTATGGACTTAGTGCCATCATATGGATTGAATTATCTTGAGAAAAATATGCATAAATATTCTAAAAAGAACATTACAAAGATTGGAAATAAATTTGACAAGATATCAAAAGTACTCAAGTCTTCAAGGAACGTTGATGATATGTATTCAAGTCTCACGTCAGAGTGGGATATTACAAGTAGTGTTGTGATAGATGATTCAGATACAAGTCATGATTATATTTTAGAGAAAACAAATTTTAAAGCTTGTCAAAATGATAGCCTAAATATGATGTATAAAGACATATTATCTTATTTACCTGATGATATTTTATGTAAAGTAGATAGGGCAGCTATGGCAAGTAGTCTAGAGACAAGGGCACCTTTTTTAGATCATCGTGTTGTTGAATTCGCATTAGGAATGCCAATCGAATTAAAGATAAGAAATAATAAAGGTAAATGGGCACTAAGAGAAATCCTGTATAAATATGTCCCTAAGGATATGATGGAAAGACCAAAAACAGGATTTAGTATTCCTATTGGTGATTGGTTAAGGGGACCTTTGAAGGAATGGGCTGAGGAATTATTAGATAATGATAAAATCAAAAGCCAAGGTTATTTAAAACCTGAGATTGTGAGCAGTATATGGACACTTCATAAGTCAGGCAAATATGATTATACATCTCGAATATGGAGTATATTAATGTTTCAATCTTGGCTTGAATTAAACTCATAAAAATGGTTATTTATTGGCTTTATTTTATATTTCCTGCAGTACTTGCTTTAGCAGGAGTTGCAAGAATGCCAAATCAGCATACTAATTATCAATATTTAAATTTTAAAGCTTTATGGTGGATATTTATTTTTTCTTTCATTATTTTGATTGGACTAAGGTTTGAGATAGGCGGAGATTGGGATACTTATATAACTATATTTTTAACATCCGAGAGTATAAAAAGCCTTTCCGATATTTCTCTCTCGCAAGATCCAGGATATCAATTAATAAACTATATTTCAGCATCAATTGGTTTTGGAATATATGGAGTGAATTTGATATGTGCTTCATTTTTTTCTTATGGCCTTGCTTTATTTTGTAGAAATCTACCCAGACCATTACTAGCTTTAGCTGTGTCAGTCCCATACCTTGTAATAGTTGTTTCTATGGGCTATTCAAGACAAGCCGTAGCTATTGGCTTAGCCATGATTGGTCTTGTTTATCTTGGAAGAGGTAAAAGAATAAGATTTAGTTTTTATATTTTTTTAGCTGCAACAATGCATAAGTCTGCAATTCTTCTTCTTCCAATCGCAGTATTGGCATCTTCAAGAAATAGAATATTCAGTTTTATTTGGTTTGGTATATTAGTAGCTAGTTTTTTTCTTGTATTTCTTGCCGACACAATTTCTATAATATATAGCAACTACACAAATTTTGAAGATCCAGCAAGTCAATCAGATGGTGCATTTATTAGACTCGCGATGAATATTGTTCCATCCTTGCTTTTTCTTTTATTTTATAAAAGATTTTCTATTCCTGATGAAGATAAACGACTTTGGAAATGGTTTTCTATAATTTCAGTAGGTTTAATGATACTTTTTTTTGTTACACCTGCATCGGCTGCTATAGACAGAGTTGCTTTATACATGATTCCTTTGCAATTAGTGGTTTTTTCTTATTTACCTGACATATTTGGTAATAAAAATGCCATCCATAGATGGATTATGATTTTGATTATTGCTTACTACGCACTTGTGCAGTTTATTTGGTTAAATTTTGCAACTCATGCTCATTATTGGGTTCCTTATAAGAATGTAATTTTTTATGGATGACTGTTCAAAAATTGTCACATTATCAGCGAATACATCATGGTATTTATATAATTTTCGTCAATCTACGATTAAAAGATTAATAGGTAAAGGTTATAGGGTTGTTTGTATTTCACCATTTGACGAATATTCAAAAGAACTTATGGATCTGGGCTGTGAATATTATGATTTAGAGATGCAAAATAAAGGAACAAATCCCTTTAAAGATATTAAGACTTTCTTAAAGTTGTTATTTATCTATTTAAAACTAAAACCTTTTGCAGCATTTCACTTTACAGTGAAAAATAATATTTTTGGAACATGGGCTGGATTAATATCAAACACACCTTCAATAAATAATGTTTCTGGATTAGGTACAGCATTCATAAGAGATGGATTAATTTCTATAGTTGTAAGGTTATTGTATAAATGTAGTCAACCATTTGCACATAGAGTATATTGTCAAAATCCTGAAGATTTTGATTTATTGATTGATAAAAAGTTAGTTAATAAAGATAAGTTATTTTTATTACCTGGTTCTGGCGTTGACTTAAAAAGATTTAATTCAGATTCTGTCAAATATTCTAAAAATGAGCAATTCACTTTTTTATATGTTGGAAGAATTTTAGCTGATAAAGGATTATTTGAATTAATAAAAGCATATAAAAATCTAAAAATTAAAAAAATTAATTGCGAACTTTGGATTTGTGGAATTTTAAATGCAGAAAATATTTCATCGATATCAAAAACTCAAATAGAGGATTGGAAAGATATACCTGGTATAAGATGGCTGGACCAAGAGAAATATATTGAAAATATATACAAACAGGTTGATTGTGTTGTTT
>CEUJ01394077.1_pt1 | contig 12609 bp, 8 predicted proteins | sample 361531 | NCBI WGS metagenome assembly CEUJ01 (sample SAMEA2622842, study PRJEB7988) | marine metagenome | biome: marine biome (ENVO:00000447); feature: marine epipelagic mixed layer (ENVO:xxxxxxxxx); material: "saline water (ENVO:00002010), including plankton (ENVO:xxxxxxxx)" | depth 140 m | reverse complement strand
TACCCACTGAGCACTATTAATATCTTGATAGTAAACATTTAATTCACCTTCATCACTATCCCACCATAAATCTCCTGATCTTGCATTAGGTGGTGCGAGTGTAGATATTGATACGGGTGTAACTGTGATTGTAGATATAGTTCCACTCGCAGTTGCGGAGACTGCAGCACCAACAAAGTCTAATTTTGATACAGTGTTTGCGGTTCCAACTAGAGTTCCTTCATCAAATATTGATATTCCATTTACTAAAGTTGCTGGTGTGTCTTCCTGCCAGTAACGATCAAAGGTTGTTCCATTATCAACTGTGATCAACTTATAATATGTGCTTGATACTGGTAAACTTTTCTCACCAGGAAATCCCAAGTTAGGTTCAACCTGACCTGGTTCCACATACAAATGTCTGTCTGTGGACAGACCAGAAAATCCAATAATTTTGGATCTTCCACTTAAATATCGCTGACTTGATCTTCTTCCTTCAACCATTATGCAGTGCTATTTTCTAGGATACTCGCAATGAATTCCATTTGAAGTGGTGCGACCAGTCCACCAGAAGATGAAATTCCAACACTAACTGCAATCGTTGTGGTGGTTGTTGATGCTATGGCGATATTAGTTCCTGAATATGGGTCTGTTGATCTTGGATATCCATGCTCTGTGGAGTTACCATCTTGTGTGCAAGTGAATATAATAGAATTATCTGCTATTTGAACGGTATTACTTCCTGCAACTAATCCATGTCCAGCACCCAAGGTTAAAGTCAGCACACCATCAATCCCTGTATATGTTGCAAAAGATGGCGTAAACTGTGCTCCAGTATTTGCAGTGACTGCATTACTCCTTGAACGAACAAAATAATGTATTGCTGGATTATAAAAGTGTGGATATCCTTTTGAACTACCAATTACAGCAGTGAATGTTTTTGATGTACCAACTTCGTTTGTTATTTCATCTACAACATATGATTGCTGTGGATCGGGAAATATTGTTGTTGTAATACCTGTGCTCCCTGAACAAGTGAATGCAATACCACTCATTGTAATTGGATCACCTACGTTGAAGTTGTGTGGGTTCATTGTAGTCACAGTGGCTACACCAGTTGGTTCATGGTAAACTACATTTGTAATTGTGCCTACACCAGACTGTACACCCTTTAGGAATAATCTATCAAGTGTTAGTGGTGTCTTTTCTAAAACTAATCTACCATCAATCAGTATTGCTGCATCATTTGGTGGTATCTCAATATCCTTAATGATTCTAATATCTCTTTTGTTACCTGTACTTCTTGATTCTCTTCGGTGAATTAAAGTTGCTGTTGGATATGTCTGCCCGATTCCAACATTAGATACTTGTGCATACAGCAAAATTGCAGTAGTTCCAGTTGGAACTTCATAAAGTTTCTGCTCACCTGGTGCGACAGGAACAGCGATGGATAGAAACTTATTGACTGGTGCAATTGCCATATTATTTTATTATCCTCCCAATGCAAGAATTAGTGGGGTAAGGTTTGCTTGTATCGCTCTATTGAAGTCTCTTCCAGAAATAGTTGAAGTAGTTTGGTTAATTTCTAATCCTTGACCAATTCTAAAATTACCTTTTTGATCGGTGCTGGTAAACGGAACTTGACCTCCATTTATCGCAACAATTTCATTCTCAGGAATTGGTTCACCACCTTGGAAGGGGTTTGCTCTATTTATGTCGGTACCTGCACCTACGTACTCAAAAGAGTGTGAACTAGTGATGATACGACTAATTCTCAAAAACTCAACACCGACACCCTGAGCAACACTATAAGGTATGAATTCATTGAATGTTACTGTGGTTAGTCCAGCATTTACACCACTTTGAACAGGTTCAGTTGCATCATCAACTGTAAACAGTATTGGGTCAGTAATCGCAATACCAACAGCACCACCAGTTCCACTGAATGTAACTTCTATTGGTTGTATTGGTAAGAAGTTTCTACCACTTGCAATCACATCCACTGATGTTATTGTTCCAGCAGCACTTACATTTGCAGATAGTTCAGCGAGTATACCTTCAGGACCTGCTGGTGCAGTGACTAATACATTTGGTGGTGAAGCAGCACTATATCCAGATCCACCGTTAGTTATCTTGATACTACGGATAGTTCTCATAGGTTGTGTAAGTATGCCACTGTAACCAGAAACTTCTGGATAATCAGATAGATTTATTTTAAAGAATAATGATTGACCATCGAAGGGTTTACGAATGTTATTATCAACATCTCTAACATTTAAAAATTGGAATACATCACTTTCAGCAGTTGCTCCTCCAGTTGTAATACCAGTAAACTCTGCAAGACTTGTTCCATCGGCAACTAAACCAAAATCTCCGAATGATGAGTTAGAGTTTGTAAGGTCACATTGTCCTCCACCTCCAGCAAAGATACCGATATGACTGTTAATCGTGAATATAGAAACTAACTGTGCATATGCTTTATTTGTAACTGATACACCAATACCTGCTTCGTTGTACTGTGTGAATGAGTCACACACCATACTTCTTAAATCCTGTCCTAAATTATTAGTCCCAGAGTATGCAGCGTCAGCATATCTACCATCAATTTTAAGTCCTATACTACCAGTTATAAAGTTCGTACAGTTTCTTGCGTAAGGTGATCTCCATCTACCACTAGGACCCTCATTAGCAGGTCCTGGTCCAATATATCCACTTCTTGTTGCTGTTGCTTCACCTGCATCAATGTCCGCTTGTATTGGTGGGAAAGCAAGACATCCACATCCCTCATGCAATACACCAAAGTTTGCAGCAGCAAAGTTTACATTTTCAACTAAACATCCTCTTCTTACATGAAATATATCATCATTTACATTATTTGGAACAATAGTGACCAATCGTAAATCTTGACCAGATATTGATACATCTGTCCTTAAACCAACTGGATTATTTTCAAAATAAACACCTGGTCTAACATAAATTGTATCTCCATCTAAAGCAACTGCAGCAGCACCACCTATAGTTGCTTTTGCATCACCCTCAAGTAATCCTGAATTATTATCATTACCGTCCTTAGTAACATAAAGAATATTTTTAGTTTCAACACCTGGCGGTCTCCATGATACACCAGTTCCAACTGAAGATAATCTGTAATCAGTTTTACCTGCAGCGACACTTCCATTAATATCAATTAGTGATGAATTTAATTCAACAGTTCCATCAAATACTGCAGCACCATCTACTTCTAATTCATTCTTAAGTGTCGTCTTTTGAAATACGTCAAGTGAACTAAAGAAAGTAGAGGCACTTCCAACAGTCAATATTCCAACTACACTTACCTCACCAACAGTTAGTAAATCATCTGCTGGATTAAAAATTAGACCTTGACTTGCATCAATTTTTAATTTATGAAATGTATCTGTGTTTGTCGAATCAATAAATGTGATTGGATGTGAAGAGTTAGCATCTGTCGAATCTACATCTATAAAGTTTGTGTTAGTGGATAAACCAGCAGTAAGAGCAAATCCTGCTAAAGTTGTAAATGTCGCAATACCAGCGACATCAGCATATGTCGCAAAACCAGCACGGTGTGAATTTGTAGAGAAACCTGCTATTGTTGCTACACCTGCTACTCTTGCAAAAGTAACAATACCAGCAAAATCAGCAAATGTAGCAAAACCTGCTCTACTTGCTTCAGTTGCTAAAATTGAAGTAGATATAGTTCCTGTTGCAAAACCTGTAATTACTAAATCTTTATCAATAAAAACAGAGTCATTAAATGTTGATCTTTCATCAACAGTTAATCCATCTAATGTTGTATCTCCATCTACATTTAAATCCTGATCAAAATCAACATCATTCTGAACATTTAATGTATCTCTCAATGTTGCAGGACCATCTACATCGAGAGTGCTATTTAAATAAGTGACTCCATCTACATCAAGATCACTTCTAATTCTAGCTGCTCCATCTACATCTAGAGGTTTTGTTGGATTAGCAATATTAATACCAACGTTTGATGTTGTGTGTATTCCTGATGCATTTTTAACCCAAAATGATCTAATATCAACATCTAATACACCATTACCCGCATCTGTTCCAAAAACAATATCACCACCACTTCTATCACCAATTAAATTGATTGTAGTAAATGATGATACACCTATATTGACTCCTTCATTTCGTGCGAAGAAACCATCAACTAAAGAAGTAGGTGGTGCTGGAACCCATCGTATTCCTCCAGCATCTTTACTTAAAAAATTACCAATATTACCTTGAGCATTATCTGAATCATATATTTGTTCTCCTATCCTTACTGATCCACCAATATCTAATTTTTGGTCAGGTAAGGCACTATTAATACCAACATTTCCTGCTCTCGTTCCTGTAGCTGGAATTGATACATATTCATTACCACTGTTTGAAATTCTAAAGTAATCAGTTACCGTGAGAAATCCAACTTGCAAATTACTAACTTCAGGTAATCTAATATCTGTAAACGTAGAAATTCCTGTGGAAAAAAGATTTCTTAAAGTTAAATCTTCTAGGTCTAATGTTCCTGTAATATCAACATCATTAAATGTCGAAATACCAGTAACATTTAATTGATCTAAATCAAGACTATCAGTTCCATCAAAATTGTTATATAAATTTCCATAAACATATAGATCCTCGTAAACACGAACATCCTTATTAAACCAAGCCTCTTGACCTGTTACTGTTGGATTATTATTAGTGTTTGGATCTGATTGAGACATTAGAATCCTTTAGGTATATTGATTCCTTGAAGACCTTTACCAAAGTTGGCAAATGCCTTATTAGATTTCAACTGTGCACCAAAATTTGCACCAGGACCTTGAGCAAAATTCTGAAGTTGTGGTGTTAAGTTACTGGAAATACCCTTTAATTGATTTTCCATAGCAGGTAATTGATCAGTAAATCCCTTTATATTGGAGTTAAGACTTTCTGTTAATCCACCGACATCTAAATCCTTAGTTATATCTCCTAGATTCTTACTTAGATTTTCAAGTTGAGGTCCAGCAGACTCTAGAACGCCACCTAGTTTGCCCTCAATATTAAGACCTTTAAGATTACCAAGTGCAGTATCTTTTAATTTTCCTAAAATATCACCACCAACGAATGTTCCAGACGTAACTTTATCTAAGAATGTTTTTGGAACAAGATTACCACGGAAACCATCACTATGTGCCCAAGGTGCCTCTAAAGCAAATTCATCCTTTGCAACCATTGATATTTTTCTCGCATCAAATTTCATGACATCATCTGCATGAAATTCAACCTGTTGTGCATTTACTCTAACTTCTCCATTTTCACCTACAGATATATCAATTGTCCCGTTACGATTATGAACCAAAATATTTGCCTTTTCACCATTAGCACCAGCAACTATATCAATGGATCTATCATTATTCATTTCAACTCTACCACTCTCACCTTGTTGCAATGAGAATTTACTTTTCTCTTTTTTAGTATAAGAGTACTGATCAAATACATGCTGACCATCCATGTGATTCTGAGGGTCAGTAATGTTTAATCCATACTGATAACCAAACTTCTTAACGTATCTATTATCAGGTTTATTTACCATAAGTTTTTTTTAAATATTTATTCAGGATTATAAACTTTCTTCAGGTGTATCATAAATTATCTCATGTGGTGTAGTTGTATGAGCTGCACCAACCATCTTCTTACCTGTATTTGGATGAACATGGAAGTCTCCATAATATGGTTCACCTTTCACATATCCAACTAAATTACCTGTGCGTGGTGCAATACAATCAATAACCTGCTTGACTTCACCTTGGAACTCAGGTCTATCATTAATATTTGCGGTAAGTATCGCACCGCTACCTGCTCCTTTTGTTCTCAACTCAGGGATATCATCTACTGCAATCTGAGTGAGTGGTGTGACTTCAACAATGAATCCACGATCTATTTTAACATTATATTCATTACCAAAATTATCAACAACTTCATCACCATCTTCATATCCAGAACCAGGAAATAATACGTTCACACTCTCAATCACCTGCTCTCTCTGCTCACCAACTGGATAGTTTTCACCCTCTGTGACAATGTAAATCTTATCAATCTTACCATCTTTAATTGTTGTTCTTGCAACTGCACCAAATCCCTGATCACAATTATCAACTATTTCAACAAATGGCGGGAATGTATAATTATTACCTGGATTAGTTAATTTAAGATCAATTATACTTCCAGTTCGATATCTTGAATCTCCAAGAATTTTACCAAATATTGGTACTGCCTCACCACCAGATCCGTTTCCACCAAATATTTTAACCTTTGGTGGTTCGCAAACTTCTGGTAAACCAGAATAACAGTCACTTATTGCACTCTTGAAACCAGGAGTTTTCATGTCGGAATTAAATATGTCCAACCCACCAGCAATATCTTGTATTCCATCAAGAGGGAATCCAGTAAGTCTCGCTGCGTCAGATAATGCTGATGCTAAATTTGCATTTTTCATAATTGATCCCAAATCTGCATCACCAGCAGAAGTTGGTCCGTAACCCAACACGTATCTACATGATCCAACCTCAGTCTTTGGTGGTTCATTACAACCTGCAAGTCCAACTGATCCTGCGATTGCAGAAGTGCTATTACGAATCAAATTTTGAACAAAGTCTTTACCTGGTTTACCAACTTGACCCTTGTTAAATGGAATGGTATTTGAAAATTGAAGTATCTTATCTAATCCTCCAAGTGCTTTATCCATACCATCACCCACTTTATCAATTACCGTATTTGTTATTGCACCAACAGTTTGATCACCAACACAATCGACGAAGTTTGCTGTATTATCTACAACTGAATTTAATATATCTTCAATATTACCTCCTAAATCCCCGATTATATTATTCGCTAAACATCCAATTAAATTTTCAGCAGTTTGTAAAGGTGCGGCCATCGCAGTCTGTGCTGCTACACCTGCTAAATGACCTACAGGGGGAAGTCCAGTTGCAGCAGTCACCTTTGCATTGACGGTGGTGTATAAAGTTTGCATACCACCGTTCGCTATAGGTGCTATCTTGGTAAAGGTATCACTCACCATACCACTCACCAATCCACCTGCCTTTCCAGTTATATCAGATGATGCTGATGAAATTCTATTTTTAATCGCATCTCTCGCAAATTCAGTTCCCTCACCTAATCTAGCATTAATACCTTTTACATCATTGATTAAATTCTTTACTCCTGATTTCATACCAGTAATTGGAGTTGTTCCATTACAATTATTAATTTCAACTCCTGCTGATGATGTAAGTTGTGCATTACCAACACTATCTGCTTGTTGTTTATTTACATTTTGTGGAAATACTTGCGTTTTTTCACCATTACCTTCACCTGTAGAATCTGATCCCTCTTGTTTTAACACATAATCAGCATCTCCCACAACAGTATCAGATTTTGGTGTAAAATTACCAAATGGAGATGGTTGATCAGATCTTCCTTTTTCTTTCTCTAAAGTATTAGCAAAGACACCCATAATAACAGGAATCTGAGCACTACTACCATCTAGAAAGAAACCAATGACGGTATCACCTTGATGTAATTTGATTGATTCCACATGTCCGCCAGATCCTTGAGTGCCTGGTGGACACAATACTTGTGCCCAAGGAAGATCTTCATCAGATAATTCAATGGGATGATATCCCATAATACGAACTTTATATCTTATTGCCCAACTTCCTTTAGCACCATCAACCTGAGATTGCCACGATTTTTGATCTGGTATCTGTCCAATCCACCAGATAAATCCGTCTTTTCCTACAAAATTGGTTTTAAAACTTGAGATATCCATTAATCTGCACTCAATTCCCCAAATGTATCTCTTACCACGGTCATTGATGTAACTGATTGCTCAGGATCAAATGCATGACATAATTCCTTAATCATATAATTTCCACTTTGCTGTCTATCATATGTTTCTCCTTCTGGTGTGCCTAAAAATTTAAATTTAACTATATCACCTACACATATCTCAGTATTAAGTGGAACGATAACTGAAACAACTTGTTGAAAGAGTAAATTATAACGTAATAATACTTGTCTCTGTGTTAGATTCATTTCTGAATTAGTTTGTGTTGATGCTTTTTTACTTAATGTTCCAACATCATTGACTAAAGTTACGATTTTACTGGGAAGTTGTCCCAAATCTTCACCTGATTGACTCACAATCGCTGGAACCTCTGGACGTTCTCCTAGAGTTTTAAGTTTTCCTTTCTTTCCTGATTTATCTCGTATGATATCCTTTAATGAAAAAATACCCTCGTCTTTTTTTGAAAACGTACCTCGATATGGATCGAACGACTGAACATAACTTGAATACTGACCCAAGATTAATTTTCTCAGTAAATCATTATTTCTTTTTACACTATAAACAAGAATATTATCATCACCTGACTCATTGATTCTATCTGTATATTGTTTGTGAGTGTAAACTGCCTTTGCTCCAACCTTTTTACCCGACATCATTTCAGATGCAGTAATTGATGTTTTACCCTCTTCAATTAAAGATTCAATTGATCTAAAATTAAAACCTCTCTTAGTTTGATAGAAAAAATATCCAGCCATGGGTTTCGTGTCCATTTGAGGTGCTGATTTAGCAGCTAACCAGACTAAAATTTGAAATGGTTTTTTTAAGTTACCGATAAATCCAAATTTATTACTTGTACGATCAACCTGACCCTTAAATCTAGAGGGTTTTACTTTTAAATCATTCTTTAATATATCCTTTACATTGTCATCAATAGGAACGTCCCTATCAAATCTTCGAGTCACATGTGTTAATTCATTAGTTATTGCCTCTTTTGATACCAAGTTTAGCACAAATATTTCTTTTTGTCCATCTCTAATTACATTTGAGATACTTGAAACATATAGAAAAGTATCTTCTGTATTGAACTGTAAACCTTTATTACGTTTTGAATTACCCTTTATTTTAACAGTCACCTTTTCACCGCCACGAATAGGTAATCCATTATATAGAGATTCAATTTTTTTTGTCTTATCACTGGACACAACACCAGATGTGCTAACAATTACCATCTTTGCTGTGATGGTTGGTGAAAATAAATCTTCAAAGTATTGAAAAGAAACCACACCAAGTCTCAAGTCCACACTAAAACCTTGATCGGACTGAATGGTTATTTCTTCGTATTCGCAAGGATCTATCGCAGCCATTATTGTTGTTCTTTAGTAATTGCTAGATCTTTTATAAGATTACTTTGATTATTACTATTTACCATACTAAGATTTGGTTCAAATCTTTTTTTCTCACCAAAACTAACGTTATTTGTATTTGTTTTTCTTTTTATAATAATATCCTTATTTCTTTCCTCCTCTTTCAATAATTTCTCCTTTTCCATCTTATTAATAATCATTTTCATTTCTTCAATACTCATCGCATCAGCATCATTTGTTCCAGTTATCTTATTAAATAGGTTTCCAAATCCATCCTTGATATCCTTTAGTAAATCATTTTCCTGCTCACGGATTCTATATTCAATTTCACCGAGATCATTGACTATAGGAATAATATTATCTTCAAGTAATATTCTTTTTATTTCTTCAATATCCTTACTTTTAATAACTTCAAGTTCAACCTCATTCAATTTCTTATCATCTCTTATCGACATTTTTAATTTTAAGGCATCTTGAATTTCAACAGGTAATTCATCAAACTCATTTCTTATATTTTGATCTTCAATATTTTGATCAATAATTTTCCTATCCTCTTTTTCAATGTCATCAGCACTAAATCCAAAGTTGATCAAATCTTGATCTTTCATTTTTGCGAGTCCTAACACTTCACGCAAAAATCCTGTTTCTAATCTTTTAAAAGAACTTTGAAGTCGGGTAACAATATTTCTGATTTGATCTGATATTGGTTCAAGATCAATTGAAGTTAAACGTGATCCTATTTCACTTAACTGAGTAGTGAATTGAGTATAAAATTGAACAAGACCATCACTAAATCCTGTTACTACTTTCAAGAATTTTTTAAGTCTTTTAAATAAATTTTCAGCAAGTTTAACTATTTTTGGAATATTGACAACTGCCCAACCAATTAATATTGTCGCTACAAAATCCAATATTCGACCAAAGAAACCCCTTGTGCTTGATGAAATTACTTTATTTGTCCTTCTGATCGCACCACCAATCCCTGATGCTTCAATTAAATCCTCCCTCTGTTTTCTTCTGACTGCCTGTCTTCTTCTTTGAAATAACTTTGTAGCATCAGATATTCTATTTCTGATATTTTCATTTGACTTTGTAATCTTCTCAGAAATATCATCAATTACAAGTTTAGTGTCACGAATCGTCTCAGTTATACCACTAACTGCTTTATTAATACCTGTTAAATTGAGTGAACTTATCTTCATAATACCATGTTGTACTGTATTCTAGAATTTAGAATGTATGGATTATCTTCATTAAAACTCGGCACATTTAAAAGTGCTGATGCGTCACCGACACCGATTTGACCAGCGTTCACATTAGTTTGTTCATCATCATCAATTACCACCACATTACTTTTCTTCTCTCTAAGTTGCAGTTGTCTATCTTGGGTCAAATTACCGAGTTGGTCTATTTCTCTACCTGTTCCTGTTAAATCAATAATTGTATCAGCAATTTGATCTCCTATGAGAAATGATCCAAAAGGTATTGCGATTTCAGCAAATGTTCTAAGATTTCCAGGTGGTATAAATTTCGCAAACCGTTTGGAACCTAGTAATCCCTGACCTCCAGCAACAGAACCAGAAACCGATAACGCTCTTATAATTGTTGCTAGGGGGCTTTCTTTATTCTGAATACTTTCAAATATTGAGATACCTCCTGCAAAAATTGGTGATATACCTCCAATATTTCTGGCTCTGTTTACGTTTCCCTTCTGATTTACTCTCTGATTTCTTCTCTGATTTCTTGTTTGAGTGGGAGGAATATTAGATCCTCTATTTGCTGCCTGAGTGATAGCTCCTGATCTTGCGAGTTCAAAAATTCTTCGTATAGGTCTTGCAAGTAAATTTGTAAAAGCAACTCTACCTACAAATCCAGTCAAACGAATTATTGATCTCAATGCAATTGCTAATCCACCATTTATTGCAACAAATATCCCTGTTGCAATACCTAATTCTTTTAATATCTTTTTCTTTATCTCTTCTAATTTTTCTTTATTGCCTGATATCAGTGCACCTAAGACTTGAATACCTCTTGTTCCAATAATACCTAATAGAATTGTATTAAAGAATTTAAGAATACCTCCCAAAACAGTTCGTGCTTTTGCACCTATCTTCTGTAAAGGTGCTGCAAGTGCTGTTTGTATTTTCTTCTCTATGAGACTTTCTTTTCCCTCTCTTAGTTGTTGCTCCGCAAGTTGTTGTTCTCGTGCCTTTTCATTCGCATCTCTTATCTTCTCCAACTGCTGTGATAATTCTAATTTCTCTGCAACAACTTTCAATCCTTGATCAAGAGTTAAGATTGAATTTTTGATTGTTGCTAAATTGTTTTCAAAATTTGTAGATTGTAGTTTAAGATTATTATTTAAAGTCGCTATTTGAGTTTGAAGTCCAGAGATTCTCTCATTTACATTATCATTTTGCTTACCGAAAAAAGAAAATAAGTTAACAGGATCTCTCCTTGCAACACGAGAGAACATGCCACCAGATCGTTGATCTGATGCTTGTGAGAAAGTTACCTCCTGTCTTTCGGGATTACTCTCTTGCTCCTGATTTACTTGATCCTCATCCATTTAGACCTTTTTCTTGTTGTGCTTTGAGATTTTCCTCTTCAATAAATTGTTGAAGCAATGATAAATACACCTCCCTTTCCCAAGGGATCATATTTTCTAACTCTGTCAAGCTATATTTATGATGTTGCATCAAGGCAAAATTGGTTTTAAAGTATGACTCAAGATCCTCGTGAGCCATACTTATGCGAAAAAAGCGGACAATCCCTCCAATTTTATCTCATTATCAACTTTAGTATTTGGATTTTTGACTTTCAAGGTGTGTGATAATTTAGGCATGGTTTCAAAAAATTTCTCAATCTCCTTGAATTGATTTGTATTCATTGATTCAAGAAACTCATTCATTTCCTCCTTTGTGCAATCAGAGGCAGACCATGATTCCTCTTGATTATATACCTGCTCAATGCATGATGTAACCAAATCAAAAGTATCTTCAGGTGCAATTTCTTGTGATGTAAAATTACTTTTAATAAATTGTTCCATAGATGGATATTTCATCCTCATGCTAAGTTGATCATCTAGTTTGATATCTTTCTTATGATCTTTTGATACGATAATTTTTATATCATCAAGATTGATACGAACAGGGACTTTAGTTTTACCATCATCAGGACAAGTTACCATGACCTCAACATCTTCACCAACAGACTTACCCCTTATGTTTAAAAAGATATATTCAATATCAAATGTGGATAAGTCATCAATTTTCACACCTTTGGTCAAAATACAAGTTGATAGAACATCTTTTACAGCGTTTGCAATCTCTACATCAGATTGACTTTCCATTGCAATGATTAATATTTTCTCTTCTTTAACTAAAAATGGTCTATATTTTATTG
>CEUJ01017819.1_pt1 | contig 12690 bp, 12 predicted proteins | sample 361531 | NCBI WGS metagenome assembly CEUJ01 (sample SAMEA2622842, study PRJEB7988) | marine metagenome | biome: marine biome (ENVO:00000447); feature: marine epipelagic mixed layer (ENVO:xxxxxxxxx); material: "saline water (ENVO:00002010), including plankton (ENVO:xxxxxxxx)" | depth 140 m | reverse complement strand
AAAAAAAAATACTAATTTGTTTCATAAAGATCTTTTAAGTATATGATTACAGCAATCCAAATAATAATAAAACTTACAAATTTTACTAAAGAAAATTCCTCATTATAATAAAAATATCCCAATATAAACTGTAAAGTAGGAGTTATGTAAAAAATCATACCGGTTGGACCTAAACCAATTAATTCAACACCCCTTACATACAAGAAAAGAGGAATCACCGTCATAGGACCTGCCAACATCAAAAAGAAAGCAAGACTAGGATTAGAAAAAGTAAAATCGTTATAGCCATTTTTGGAGATTATAAAAAAAGCTACTAATGCAAATGGAAAAATATATAAACTTTCAATTAAAAGACCTACATCAGTATCAATATTTATTTTTTTTCTAACTAAATTATAAAATGCCCAACTTAATGCAACGATTATACCTACCCATGGTAAGGTTTTTAGGTTAACAAAAATCATAATCATAATGGATATAAAAACAAGGGTAATTGAAAATATTCTCTTTGTGTTAAGATTTTCTTTAAAAAAGATATACCCCAATAGTACACTTATTATTGGCATAATAAAATATCCAAAGCTTGCATCAATTATTCTTTCTGTAGCAACAGCATAAATCCAGACAGCCCAATTTGTGAAAATAAGAAAGCCAGAAATAAATAAAGCTATCAAATTTTTTTTATTACTCCATATCTTTAAAAAAACCTTCCATTTAGAAAGGAATGAAGTTGTGATAATTAACATTACTGCTGTCCACAAACATCTATGAACAACTAATTCTGCATGCCCTATGTAAGAAATATATTCAAAGTATATTACTCCAATAAAGCCCCACCAGAAAGAGCCCAAAGATGTGAGTATAATTCCTTTATTAAAATCTTTTTTCATTTTTAAATTTTTTTCTTTCATAAAAAATATCAGAATATTGAAAAAAAATATTTTCACGATCAACGATATTTGAAAAATTTATTCTTTTATCGGTCAAATTTTTTTTACAAAAAATTTTTTTATACTTATGTTTTTCAATTAAATTATTTAAATAATTCTTATTAAAAAAATAACAATAATTTATTTGAGGCCAAACATTTACCTGTTTGCTAATAAAGAATTTTGATTTACCTTTAAATAAAGTAATAGCTGAGATTAATATGTGTTTTGGCTTATTTTTTTTTAAAAAATCTAGAACTTTTTTATAATCGTGGATATATTGTAAAACACTTCCAAAATTTAAAAAATCTATTCTCTTATTTTTCATTTCATATATATTATTGATTACTTTAAAATTCTGAATTTTTTTTTCTACAACAAATTTTTTAATTATTTTGTTGTTAAATTTATTATCCAAATAAAAATAACTGATTTTTGGGAAATTTTTTTTTAAATACAAAAAATTATCAATATACTGTCCCCCGTAATCTAAGAAGACGAATCTTTTATTCTTATATGTCTTTTTTAGTAATTGTCGCATTTTCGGAAAAGTAGATATTGGCTTTGATAGTGGTCTTTTTTTATATTTTTCAAAGAAAAAATCTAGCTCGTTTCTATTTATTTTGAACGGGTAATTTTCTTTAGGGAGATTTGTTCTATTTGTTTTAACAAAATAAATTCTTTTTTTTTTTATTATTTTCTTTAACAATTTTGTTGGCAAAATTGACGCATATTTTGAAAGTAAAAATTTATTTATCATCTTAATTGACGCTTAAGTTTTATTACTATAATTAGTAGATATGAAATTTAAAGATACAACTTTTTTACGAGAAAAAAATAAATTATTATTATTTTATCCATATATATCAAAAAAATCTAATAAAAATATAGTCGATACCATTAAATCTAGATGGGTTGGACAAGGACCAAAAGTGGATTTATTTGAAAAAAAATTTTCAAAAATGATTGTAAATAATAATTATTGTTTAGCCACGGGATCAGGAACAGACTCACTACATTTAGCTTATGTATTGTCAAACATAAAAAAAGATGATGAAGTAATTGTTCCTGTTTTTACATGCACAGCTACAAATATTCCTCTTCTCTATTTAGGAGCAAAAATTAAATTTGCTGATATTGATGCTGAGACAATGAATATTTCTGTAAAATCCGTTGAAAAACTTATCACAAAGAAGACTAAAGCAATAGTCTGCGTCCATTACGGCGGTCTTCCTTGTGACATGGATGGCTTAACACGATTGGCAAAAAAACATAATTTATTTTTAATTGAAGATGCTGCACAAGCCATGGGAGCAAAATATAATGAGAGATTAATTGGAACAATTGGTGATTTTTCAGCCTTTAGTTTTCAAGCAATAAAGCATATCACCACTGGAGATGGAGGTATGTTAAGTCTTAAAAAAAAATCTGATTATATTAAAGGAAAAAGAATTAGGTGGTTTGGTATAGATAGAGAGAAAAAATACGCAGGGACATGGGCGAATGATATTTATGAAATTGGTTATAAATATCAGATGACTGATATTTCTGCAACTCTAGGTATTGATGGGCTTAATGAATTTAAGAAAATACTCAATCACAGAAGAAAAATTTATTATCTTTACTTAGATCTTTTATCTAAGAATAAAAAAATTCAATGTATTCATGATTATGATAAAAAAAAATATCATTCAGCATGGTTATTTACTATTGCTCTTAAACAAAAAGATTATCTACAAAAAAAGCTAAAAATTAGAAATATAGAAACTAATCAAGTTCATTTTAGAAATGATAAATATTCGATCTTTAAAAAATTTACTAAAAATAAAAGTTTTCCAAATATGGATACTATAGAGGATAATTATTTAGTTTTACCTTTACACCATAAGATTTCTACATCCGACGTAAGATATATATGTAATTTAATAAATAAAATTATATAAATTAATATTTTTTGTGAGAAAAGAAATATTTTTTAAATTTTCCGAAAAAGTAAAGTTTTAATTTCTTTATTTTATTATATCTCATTAACTTATTATTTGTTCCAATATATCCGTAAATATCTGGATATGTTGATAACTGTCCATATGAAAAACCGTTATTAATTGCCTCTAAAGTTGCCTTTGCTACACAATGTTCAAAAAAAATATTCTTAGTATCATTTGTATTTTTAACATGTTCTAACAAGATATTTTTAAAAAATTCTTTTTTTCCAGAATATAAATTTGTATCTGCAAATGTTAAATTATCTTTAAGACAAATCTTAATATCTTTTTGATCTTGTTGTATTTCATCTATTATAGTTTTTATATTTTTTACATAATGTCTTCCTGATACAGCTACGATATAATCATGATCATTAATAACTTTAGATTTATTAAAAATTTCTTTTAAAGAAAGATATTCACCATAACCTTTACCTAAATCTCTTGGGAAGTTATTATTAATATTTGAAGATATAACTTCGATTTTTTTATGTGTAACTTTTTCTTTAATTTTGAAAAATTCGTCCAAATCAAATCCAGAGTTTTCTAAAAAAATAATATTATTTATATGAGGATTATCACACCAAGATCTAAATGATGTTATATAATCATTATATCTATCTTTAATATTTGATCTCGCCAAAAAAGTCATACCTTTTGGATCAATAGTTGCAGTTAAAATCAAACAAATATTTTTTTTCATTTGGATTATAAATAATATTGTATATTTTAATCTATATTATGAATGAAAATTGGTTTAAAGAAAAATCATTATGGTCTAGATTTAAGAATGCTTATTTAAAGGATGCAAACTTTAAAAAATATTGGAAAAATTTAAAGATTAAAAATATTGATAAAGAACTAGCTGAAATATTGGATTTTTATACAAATTCTAAAAGCTATGATTCATCATCTAGATTCTGGCATATTTTAAACATAAGAAATATTAATCAAATAAACGAATTAGGTATAAAAAATTTTGCTAGCACAGTAGCTCTAAATTATTTTACTTTTACAGATTTTAATGATGAGAGGATCGGAAATGTAGTTTCAGAGCTAGATGGAGGAAATCATGAAGTAAGTAACTATGATATTTTTAAAAAATATAAAAATTTAAATTATACTCAATCAATAAATCATAATATCATTTTAAATTTACTCTACTCATATTATAAAAAATATTATGACATAAATTCTCTCAGTGTTTATAAAGATAAAGACTATTTAATTGAGGAAACTCCTCATATTAATATTGAAGGTCAAATAATTACACAAGATAGAATTAATTCTGCTTTAGAATATCATACAATCAAAAAAGTAATTGATATATATCAAAACAAAATTAATCTATTAGAAATAGGTGCTGGTTCAGGAAGGACAACAGAAACAATTTTAGCTTTTGAAAAAAATAAAATTTCTAAATATTTTGTTGTTGATTTACCACCTGCCTTATATCTTAATTTTATAAGATTGAAGACAAATTTTCCTGATAAAAAAATAGGTGTAGCAAACAATATTAATACAGAAGATGAAATAAAAGAGTTTATATCAAATCATGATGTTGTATTTCTACTTCCGCATCAATTGGATCTTTTAAAAAAAAATAATATTAATATACAAATTTTTTTAGCTATAGACTGCTTACATGAAATGGATAAAAAAAGTATAAAATACTATATGAATTATGCTAATGAATTAGCTGAATACTTTTACTTTAAAATATGGAACGAAACACATGTTCCATATGCTTTTAACAATTATCTTTCTGCGTCAGATGAAAATTCTTACCATATAAATCCAAATTGGATAAAAGAATTTAAAAATGAATGTATTTTTCCAGCTAATTATTTTGATTTTTGCTTTAAAATAAAAAATTAAAATTTAAATTAATAGATAATTTACATTATTTTTTTTTGTTGAATTTTAATTTGATACTAATAAAACCTTGCTAACGGAGAGATGGCTGAGCGGTTGAAAGCACCGGTCTTGAAAACCGGCAAAGGGGCAACTCTTTCCTGGGTTCGAATCCCAGTCTCTCCGCCATCATAATTGATTAAATTTGAAATTTTTGAATAGATTAATTATTTCTGCATCAGCTAATATTTTTTCTGACTCAGTTCCATTGTATAATTTATATAAATTTTCATCATCTATATCTAAAAATTTTTCTAGTTTTAACAATTGAGTTCTATTAAAATTTTCTACATGCTTTAATACAAAAGCACTTAATAACTTATCCATTTCTTTAGTACCCCTGTATTGAGACCTATATATAATTCTTTTTTTTAAATTCTCTATAGTAGTATTCATTTTTTTTTTATATTAGTATTTAATGGTCAATAAAAAAAATTACAATTATTTATTATCTGATTTAACAAAACTTAAAGGTGTTGGCATTAAAATAGCTAACTTACTAAAAAAAAAAAGGATAAATAATATTTTTGACTTATTATGGAAACTTCCAAAATCCTACACAGATAGAAGTATTTCATCAAAAGTAAAGAATCTTAAAATAGGTGAAATTCAAACAATAAATATTGTTCCATATAAATACAATTTTCCACGAATAAGAAATTTACCCAATAAAGTTTTCTGCAAAGATGAAACTGGAAATATTGAATGTATTTTTTTTAATAGTTTTGAGGGATATATTAGAAAAATTCTTCCATTAGGTAAAGAAATTACTCTTAGTGGTAAAATAAGTTTTTATAAGAACAAATATCAGATTACAAATCCCAAATATATTTCTGAAGATTCATCTTTGATCAAAACAAAACATAATCAGTATTCATTAACCGAGGGAATTTCTGAAAAAATGTATAATAAAATTATTAGGCAAATAATCAGTGACTTACCATATCTAAAAGAATGGCACAGTCCTTCTATACTAAAAAAAATTGGTAATATAAGTTGGAATAATTCTATTAAAGAACTTCATAAACCAGAAAATATTGGAAATTTTAAATCATCTTTTTATCAAAGATTAGCTTTTGATGAAATTTTTTCCTCTTTTTTGGTTCATTCAGAAATTAGGAGAAAGATAAAAAAAATAAAGAAGAAAAAAAAAGACGTTGATTTAAAAAAACAGATATCTTTAATTTCTCAACTTGAATTTAATTTGACATCTGATCAAAATAAGACTCTCTTAGAAATAAACAAAGATCTGGGCTCTAACCAAAAAATGTTTAGACTTTTACAGGGTGACGTTGGAAGTGGTAAAACTATTGTTGCTTTAATATCTGCTTTTAATGTTATAAACTCAGGTTTCCAAGTGGCAGTTATGGCGCCTACTGAAATTTTAGCTAGACAACATTTTTTATTGGCTCGAAAAATTTTTAAATCTAGTTTAAATATCAAATTACTATCAGGTAAATCAGAAGCTAAAGATAGAAAAATTATAATTAAAGATTTATTAAACAATAAGATTAATCTTATTTTTGGAACACACGCAATTTTTCAAACGAAGATTAAATTCAAAAATCTTGGATTAATCATAATTGATGAGCAACACAAATTTGGTGTGAATCAAAGAAAAAAGCTATCCGATAAAGGTGGTGACAATTGCGACGTTCTTTTAATGTCTGCTACCCCTATTCCAAGAACTCTAACAATGACAATTTATGGTGATATGGATTTGTCAATTATAAAAGAAAAACCAAAGTTTAGAAAAGAGATAAAAACTTATACAAAATTAGAGAGTAAAACTGAGGAAATTATAAAGTTTATTAAAAAAGAGATTAAACTTGGCAACCAAGTTTTTTGGGTCTGTCCTCTAATAGATGAATCCAAAAAGATTAATTATTCATCAGCAATAAAGAAATTTAAATATCTTGAAAATATTTTTCCTAAAAGAGTTGCTCTTTTACATGGTAAAACTGATCTTAAGGAAAAAGAAAATATCTTAAATAAATTCCTAAATAAAAAGTTCGATATATTGGTCTCAACTACAGTAATTGAAGTTGGAATAGATTTTCCTAATGCAAATGTAATAGTAATTGAAAATGCAAATAAATTTGGATTATCTCAATTACATCAACTAAGGGGAAGAATAGGAAGAGGAAATAAAGATGCAACTTGTATTTTGATGTTTAAATCATCACTCTCTGAAAATGCAAAGAAAAGACTTAAAATTTTGAAAAATTCAAACGATGGTTTTATGATATCTGAGGACGATATGAAGCTAAGAGGATTTGGTGACATATTAGGGTTTAAACAAAGTGGCCTTAAAACTTTCAAATTAGCTGATCCAATTCAAAATAGTGATTTATTTATTCTAGCTGAAGAGGAAATCAAAAGAATAGAAAAGGAGAATGAGGACATAAGTAAATTCAAAACTCTAATGAAACTTTATGATCAAGCTGATATAATTAATGATATTGTTTAATTTTTTTTAGTCGAAGTTCCTGCTGAAACAATAAATTTTGAAGCCTCTTCAAAATTCATATTTAGGTAAATCACATCTTCTATTGGAAACATTAATAAGAAACCGCTAGTTGGATTTGGAGTTGTTGGTACAAATACATTAATCAATTTTTGTTTTGTTTTATCGGCCATTTCACCTTTATTTTCCTTAGTTGCAAAACCTACAGCCCATACTCCTTTTCGAGGATATTCAACCAGAACAACACTTTTTTTATCATTATCTTTATTTGAAAATGACTCAGTCATTTGTAGAATTGCAGAATAAATAGTTCTTAAAAATGGTATTCTTTTAAAAAGATCGTCGATAAATTTTAAAATTCTTTTTCCTAAAAAGGATAAAGACAAACCACCAACAATAGTAATAAATATAACAGAAATTAATATTTCAATTCCAGGAATTGCGTAAGGTAAATAATTATTAGGATTTATATTTTGAGGAATTATTTTAGAGGAGATTCCAATGATAAATTTTGTTAGGTATAGAGTAAATCCAATAGGAATTAGGACAACAACCCCAGTAATAAAGTAGTTTCTTAAAACGAGTGTTAAAGATTTTCTTTTTTTATTATTTGCCATTTTTTCACTTAAAACTTGAGTAGATTACAAAGGAAATTGATACTATGAAAAGGAATAATAATATTTTATTATTTAGATTCATTAACAAATATAATATCAATGTTATTGTAAAATGAATAGAAGAAAATTTTTATCTTATATGGGTTGTGGCTGTTGTGGCCTAATTCTAAATTCTTGTGCAACAGCGCCAATTACTGAAAGAAGACAATTAAAGATCATTCCTGAAGCAAAATTGAATGCACAAGCTGCACAAATTTATGAGAAAATTAAAGAAAAAGAAAAAATGAGCGATGATTCTAAAACTTTGAATTTGATTAAAGAAATTGGTAATAAGATGGAAAAATCAATTTCAGAATATTTTTATCAATCCAACCTTAATGATCCAACTGCAAATTTTGATTGGGAGTATATATTAATTGATAATAAAAAAGTAAGGAATGCTTGGTGTATGCCAGGAGGAAAAATTGCAGTCTACACTGGAATTTTAGATGTTACAAAAAATACAAATGGTTTAGCAGCAGTAATGGGTCATGAAATTGCTCACGCCGTGGCTAAACATTCTGTTGAACGAGCTAGTCGGGGAGCCATTGTCAACACAGGAACTCAATTAATTGATATATTTACAGGTGGAAAACTATCTCAAGTTAACAGAGCCACAGGAATGAATACTGTTGGACTTTTATCTCAACTTGGAATCATGAATCCTTTTAACAGAAAACAAGAGAGTGAAGCAGATTATTTAGGAATGATATTCTCATCTTTATCTGGTTATGACATCAGGGAAACAGTCAAAATTTGGGAAAGAATGAAAGAATTTAATAAAGGTAAATCTCCTCCAGAATTTATGAGTACACATCCCTCAGCAGATAATAGAATTAAAAAAATTAACGAATGGACAAATGAAATTATATTAGATTATCCACCAATTAATATATTATAACATATTAATGGTGAGCCGTGATGGACTCGAACCATCGACCCATTCCTTAAAAGGGAATTGCTCTACCAACTGAGCTAACGGCCCATATTTACAAATGAATGACACAGTGTATATAGAATAATTCTGATAATTCAAATAGGAATTTCTGACACAAATATTTAAGTTTTACAACTTATTAATGTATTTATCATGGAATTTGTCAAAAGTGCTATTCTCGATATTTTTTCTTATTGAAGCCATTAATTCTTGATAAAAATTAATATTATGAAGGGTCAATAACATTGAGCCTAAGATTTCATTCGTATTAAATAAGTGATTTAAATAATTTTTAGAATATTTATTCAAATTGAGATTTTTGCAATTAATATCTAAAGGTGAATTGTCAAATTGATACTTTCTATTCTTAATATTAATCCTCCCATTCCAAGTAAAAGCCAGCCCTGTTCTACCTGATCTTGTTGGCATTACGCAATCAAACATATCTATACCCCTTTTTACTGCACCCAAAATATCCGATGGAGTTCCAACACCCATCAAATAATGTGGTTTTTTTGATGGTAATTCATTTTTTAAAAAATCTAATACTTTAAACATTTCTTTTTGAGTTTCTCCAACAGCTAAACCTCCAATGGCATATCCATCAAAATTTATATTTTGAAGTTCTTTCAATGAATTTATTCTTAGATCACTAAACAAGCCGCCTTGAATTATACCAAAGAGACCTTTATGTGGATTTTTGCCGAAAGCCTTTTTTGATCTTTGAGCCCAATAGAGTGATAATTCCATTGATTTTTTTATTAGATTATAATTATTAGTTTTTTTTGGACATTCGTCCATTATCATAACAATATCCGAATTTAAACCTAATTGTATCTTTATACTTTCTTCAGGACTTAAAAAAAATTTTTTGCCGTCAACATGAGAATTAAAAATTGCTCCTTTTTCTCTATCAATTTTATTTAATTTAGAAAGAGACATTACTTGAAAACCACCTGAGTCTGTAAGAATAGGAATATCACAATTCATAAAATTATGTAGACCTCCCGCTTTCTTGATTCTTTCTACGCCAGGACGTATCATTAAGTGGTAGGTATTTGATAAAATTATTTCAGATCCAGTTTTCTTTATGTCATCTATAGTACAGGCTTTAACTGTTGCCTGTGTGCCAACAGGCATGAAAGCTGGTGTTTGAATTTTACCTCGATGAGTTTCTATTACACCTCTTCTAGCAAATTTATCCTTGGCTAAAACTTTAAAAGCAAAGTTCTTTAATGCCATTTAAAATTTATAATGATTTAAAACTTATAATTTTATCAGGATCAGAGACAGCTCCATTATTACTTTCATCACCTCTTTTAATTTTGTCAATATTTTCCATTCCCTCTATTACTTTTCCAAAAACTGTATATTGATTATCTAAAAAAGGAGCTGGCTGAAAACAAATAAAAAATTGACTATTTGCACTATTTGGATCAGAAGATCTAGCCATCGAAAGAGTACCTCTGTCATGTGGTAAATTACTAAATTCCTGTTTTAAATCTGGTAGATCTGAACCACCCATCCCTGCTCTTCTTAAATCAAAATCTTTAGAGTCAGAATTTCCAAATTTTACATCGCCTGTTTGAGCCATGAAGCCATCAATAACTCTATGAAAAACTACATTGTCGTATTTTCCTGAATTAGCTAGCTCTTTAATTCTTTTTACATGATTCGGTGCTACATCTTCAAATAACTCAATTTTAACATCTCCATCCTTTAATTTAAGTATCATAATATTCTCCTGTGCGATTGATTGATTTATAATTAATAAAAAAATAATTGTAACTTTTAATAAGAAATTACTCATATTTCTTCTTTAATAATTTAATAGTACTTTTTGTAGTAAATTTCTTAATATCACCTTTTAATTTAATTATTTCCTTTACAAATTTTGAGGAAATAATTTGATTTTCAATATCAGACATCAAAAAAAGTGTCTCAATATTATCATTAAGTTTACGATTCATTCCTGCTAATTGAAATTCATATTCAAAGTCAGATACAGCTCTTAATCCACGTAAAATTGTATTTGATTTATATTTTTTACACAAATCAGTAGTAAGCGAAGTAAAAGAAATTATTATAATCTTTTTTTTATTAAATTTTAAATCTAAAAATAATGCTTTTTTAATAATTTCAATTCTTTCTTCTGAGCTAAAGAGATAATTTTTATTGTCTACGTCCGAAACGGCTACAACAATTTTTTTAAATAATTTAAGACCTTTTTTAATTACATCTATATGCCCAAAAGTTATTGGATCAAATGTTCCAGGGTAAATGGCAACTTTATTCATTAGACTAAATTATCATCAATTTTATTTGCTGAAACTACTTTTTCCTCTCCAGATAACTTTATTATTCTTACACCCTGAGTATTTCTCCCAGCAGTTCTAATTTCTGTAACTGCAACTCTAATTACTCTTCCTTTATCTGTTGAGATTAACACTTCGTCACCATCGAAAACAGGAAATGAAGATGAAATATTACCATTTCTTGGTGAATTAATAATACCTATTATCCCCTTTCCTCCTCTATTGGTAACACGATAATCAGTATGTGGTGTTTTTTTACCATATCCATTTTCAGTAATAGATAATATAAACTTTTCTTTGGCTTTAAACTCTGATTTTTGATCTTTAGTTTTTTTTCCTGGCTTTAGATGCTTATCATTATCTATAATTGATAATGATACAATTTGATCTTTTGGAGCTAAAATAATTCCTTTTATACCTTTTGATGATCTTCCCTTAAAAATTCTCAATTTTTTTGACTCAAATCTTATGCATTTCCCAAATTTAGTGCTTAGCATAATATCTTGATCATCTTTACAAATTTTAACTCCAACAATTTTGTCATTACTGTCTAGTTTCATTGCTATTTTTCCTGAGGCATTTATTGATGAGAAATCTTCAAGACTATTTTTTCTAATTTTGCCCTGAGCTGTGGCAAAAACAATTTGGTAATTCTTTAATTCTGCATCCTCCTCAGGATAGGGCATTATTGAACTTATAGATTGGTGATTTTTAAGAGGCAAAATATTAAACAAAGATTTGCCTCTTGAAGCTGCAGTGCCTTCAGGAATTTTCCATGCTTTTATTCTATAAACAAGACCTTCTGTAGAAAAAAATAATACTGAAGTATGAGTATTTACTGATAATGTTTGAACAACAGAATCCTCATTTCTTGTTGTTATACCTGTTTTGCCCTTTCCACCTCTTTTTTGAGTTTTAACACTATTTAATGATCCTCTTTTAATATATCCTTGGAGAGTTACAGTTATTAAAACAGACTGTTTTTGAATTGTTTCTTCAATATCATAATTTAAAACAGCATCAATTATTTTTGTTCTTCTAGGAGATGAGTATTTATCTTTAATATTTTTAAGTTCCTCACTTATAACTTTCAATAATTCTTTTTTAGATGAAATTATTTTTTTAAATTTTACAATTAGTTCAGCTAATTTTTTTATTTCTAGCTCAATCTCATTAATTCCTAACGCAGTTAATTTTTGTAACCTAAGTTCCAAAATTGCATCAATTTGAAAATTAGAAAGTTGATACAATCCCTTTACTTTTTTATTTTCTACTAATGAAATTAATTTTTGTGATTTATTAATTTTCCATTTTGTTTTTAATAAAGTTTTTTTTGCTTCATCAGGATTTTTTGAATTTCTAATAATTTTAATAACTTTATCAAGATTTTCTACTGACACTGATAATCCAATTAAAATATGGGCTCTTTCTTCTGCTTTCTGTAAATCAAATTTAGTTTTTTTAATTACAACATCTTCTCTAAAACT
>CEUJ01030537.1_pt1 | contig 12714 bp, 20 predicted proteins | sample 361531 | NCBI WGS metagenome assembly CEUJ01 (sample SAMEA2622842, study PRJEB7988) | marine metagenome | biome: marine biome (ENVO:00000447); feature: marine epipelagic mixed layer (ENVO:xxxxxxxxx); material: "saline water (ENVO:00002010), including plankton (ENVO:xxxxxxxx)" | depth 140 m | reverse complement strand
AAAACTTTTAATAGACCCAATTAAAAAAGGTAAACAAATAAATTAAAATTAAATAGCAAGGAGGAAAATGCCAATATTTAAACCAATTGAGGAGGATGAAGCTACAGGAAAAGTCAAAGAAATTTTTGAGGAGATAAAAAGCACAAGAAAGATTACGAACGTTCCAAATTTTTGGAAGTATATTGCTAATAGCCCAGAAACTTTAGAAAGAACTTGGAATTCAACTTCACAAGTTATGAAACCGGGTGCATTAGACGCTGCAACTAAAGAATTAATTTATGTTGCAGTATCAATGACAAATAGTTGTGAGTATTGCACTAAATCTCATACAGCTGCTGCAAAGAAAAAGGGTGCCACAGAAGAGATGATCAAAGAAATGATTGATGTTATGGGTGTAGCCAACCAAAATAATAAATTGGTAGAAGCTTATGGTGTTGAGGTTGATGAAATTTATAAGTGATGGATTTTGTTTATAAAATTTGTACAAAAAATGAATTGGATAATTTTAGAGAAATAAAACTTTGGCAAGGAACAAAAAAAGATATTGAAGATGGGTTTATACATTTTTCAAACAGAGACCAAGTTGAAAAAGTTTTAAAAAAGTATTATTCAAATCAAAAAAATTTAGTTCTATTAAAAATTAAAACCAGCAAATTAGAAAAACTTATTTGGGAGGATTTAGGTAATGGTGAAAAATTTCCCCATTTATATTCTACTTTAAATATTGAAAATGTGGTTGATCAAAAAGAGATTATTGATTCCCAACGTCCCTTCTAGGATCTTTCACTTTTTTGATTTTATCTAAAAAGCCTGATAATTTGGCGCTTATATACATTACATATAAGATTGTTAAACCCAGAGCCATTGTAGACAAAAATGTATATACTGCAGTTAAAAATTGATTACCCACCCAAGAATTAAAATCACCATTAGCAAAATATAAAACGTTCCAAAAAACTACAAATACTAATTCATAAAAAATAATTATTTTAAACATTTTAATTTCTACTACTATTTAAGATGTATTCCCAATTAAATTTACAATCAATACTCCTGCTACAATTAGAATTAAACCTATCAAAGTATATAAATCAGGAATTTGTTGAAATTTATAAATACCAACTAATGATGTGGCAACTATGCACAGTCCTGCAAATGAAGCATAAGTAATTCCAACAGGCAAGGATTTCATAACCAGTGAAAGTGTGTACATACATCCGACAATAGTGATCGCAGTTAAAATACTAGGAAGTAGAACAGTAAAACCTTGAGCACTCTTTGCAAAACCGTTTGAAGCTGTTCCTAATATGACAGCTAAGATTAAAATTAAATAAGCTGAAAAGTTACCCATTTTTTTTCGACCAAGTTATAGCATCTTCCATCCTATCATCTCCCCAGAAGATTTCACTATCAACTATGAACGATGGGCTTCCAAATATCTTGTGATCTCTAGCGCTATTTGTGTTAGACTCGTATTCTTTTACAATATCATCTTCATTTGCTTTTGATATAACGGAGTCTTTGTCAATTTTAAGCTCTGCACATATTTCTGAAATATTAGGTTCTGTCGCTGGTTCTTTACCTTCTTGAAACCATCTTTTGTAAGTTAATCTAACATAGTCAATACCCCAGCCCTCTTTCATTCCAAGAATTGCAAGTCTATTTGCTAAATCGAATTCTGTCAGTGGGTAGGGCACTGGTGTTTTTGCAAAAAAACCATAACCTTCAGCACGTCTTTCAATATCTCTCCACATATAATCGACTTTATTTTTTTTATCTTTTGGAAATGGAATATTATTCATTTCCTTCATAATTGCTCTTACACTAAATGGCTTCCAATTAAACTTAACTCCGTGTTTTTTTTCTACGTCTAAAATTCTAGTTACAGTTAAATAAGTATAAGTACTTCCAATTGAAAAAAAAAAATCTATATTTGTCATTTTGAAACTATACATTTAGCAGTTATCTTATTACCGTCAAGGTCCCTAACATAACCATAGTAATTTCCGTCCGATCTAATACCTGGAGCTCCTTCATCTATTGCTCCTAAACTTAAAGCGGTTTTATGGAATTTGTCTACAATTTCATTTGTATCAGCCAATAAAGCTACCATAGTTCCGTTTCCAACAGAGGCAGGTTTTTTATCATGAGGTTTAGTTATGTAGAATTTTACTTCTTCTGGGTCGTCAGAATTTGAGTATCCAACATATCTTTCTGTTATAGTTACTTTTTTTAAACCAAGAATTGCTAAAATTTTATCATAGAAAAAAGAAGATTTTTCAAGATCATTAGTTCCTACCATCACAAAGCTTATAACTTTGTTCATACACTTTCTTTTTTAATTTTTATTTTTAATTTCTCTATCATTATCAATGGTGTTTCCATTGCAGGATATATTTTATGTGTTTCAATATAACTATCAATAGCCTTTTGATAATTTTCAAGTGCAGTTTGTACAAGTCCTTGGCCTGATAAAGCCCCAAAATGTCTTTTTTCTAAGCTTAAAACTTTATCAATGTCTTTTTGAGATTTTTCATATTCTCCCATTAAATATAAAACAGTGGCTCGTTTATTCCATGCTTCAGCCCATTTGTCATCTAAAGCAATCACTTCAGTAAAAACTATATAAGCATCACCCAATCTATTTTGAGACATATAGCCGGATCCCTTTGATAACATTTCCGTTAGCTTCCTATCAGACGGATGAGTAATCCAAATATCCCAGATCTTTTGTTCTATCTCCATTGCCGCTGCTCTACTTCCAATGGTTTTAAGATCTTTAAACAATATGTCCAATTGCTTTTTCTGGTCTGACTGAGAAATTCCAGTCATTCCAAAAGAGATAATTATTATAAAAAATATTAATTGTTTAATTTTATTTATCAAAAATATTTACTTTGGCATTGGTGTAGCACCAGTTTCTAAACTAACAATCTTTCCATTATTGTATTTATAAACCGCCATTACTGCTTCAACGTTTCCATCATCAAATGTTACAAAAGCATGATGTATTCCAACTTCATCGTTTTCGTAAACAATTCTTGTCTTATCTTGTTTGATATCACCACTCATTGCCCATTTGATAACATCTCCCTTAGTTAAAACATTTCCTGATTTGTGCATTGTAAATTTAAAATCATCATGCAAAAGATCATTCATAGCTGATTCATCTTTATTTGCTAAAGCGGTGCTGTATTTTTCTAATATAGACATATTCTCTCCTCTAAATTTATAATTTAATATAAAGTTTGTATAACTTTTTTTACTCTTTCCTCACCATTAGGGACTGTAGAGTTTACAAATTTATGACAATCTTCTGTTTTTGCCTCATCAAATTTAGATCCATAATGTTTATCTACACCTTTGTTAACCCCGTCATTCCATTCTTTTTCAGGAATTCCAATTTCTAGGGCATACTCTTTTAAAACCTTAACAGAAGCCATAGATTTTTCTTTCATACTATATTCAAAATTTTCACCCGAAGGCAAAAAATAATTAGCCATATAAATTCCACTACATTCCCATGCTTTGGTTTTGTCAGAATCTAACATGCCAGCCAATGCAATGTTAGACAAAAATAAACTTGATAAAATAATAAATAATAATTTTTTCATCTTAATTCCTTCTAATAATTAATTTTATTAACTTAATTTAAAAATTATTTAGTTCTAACGCTTTTGTTATAAATCAGATATGCGTAATTATATCCAATCAGGAAAAGGGAGTCCTTTTTCCCTTAAAAAAGATTTATTAAACATCTTTGAGTTGTATTTGTCGGATTTGTCGCACAAAATTGTTACGATAGTTTTTCCTGGACCAAGTTCTTTTCCTAGTCTAATTGCACCGGCAATATTTACACCACAACTTGTGCCAAGACTTAAACCTTCATTTTGAATTAGATTATATAGTATTGGTAATGACTCATGATCACTTATTGAAAAAGCGCCATCTATTTTAGCTTCTGCAAAATTTTTTGTTATTCTGCTTGATCCTATCCCTTCAGTAATTGAACCACCCTCAGATTTTAATTCGCCGTTTTGAATATAATTATAAAGAGCAGACCCAGTAGGATCAGATAAATATATTTTAATGTTTTTATTTTTTTCTTTCAGATAAGAACTTATTCCTCCGATTGTTCCTCCTGTTCCTGATGCACACACGAACCCATCAATTTTACCATCTGTTTGTTCCCATATTTCAGGTCCAGTAGTTTCATAATGGCCTTTAGCATTAGCTGTATTATCAAATTGATTTGCCCAAACGACACCGTGGTTATTAGAACTTGTTAATTCTTCAGCCAATCTTCCTGCAACTTTTACATAATTACCATCATCTTTATATGGCTTTGCTGGCACTAATCTTAAATCTGCTCCAATATTTTTTAGTGTATCTTTTTTTTCTTGTGTTTGATTGTCATTCATTACAATAATTGTTTTATAACCAAGTGAATTACCGAGTAGGCACAAACCTATACCTGTATTACCAGCTGTACCCTCAACTATAGTTCCACCCTTTGATATTAATTTTTTACTTTCAGCATCCTTTATAAGTGCTAATGCTGCTCTATCTTTTACAGATCCACCCGGATTTAAATATTCTGCTTTACCATAAATATTGCAACCAGTAATTTCAGAGGCGGCTTTAAGTTTTATTAAAGGAGTATTTCCTATAGATTGTAAAAAATCGTTATGATAGTTTTTCATTAATCACTTTCCTTACTTTCTTCAGTTACTGCGTAAGGTTTAAATTCTTCAGTAGCAGTACCAACGTTTTTAGCTGGTATTCCAATCATAACAGCATTTTCAGGAACATCTTTAGTTACCACTGCATTTGATCCAATTTTAGCATTTTTACCAATAACAATTGGACCAAGAACTTGAGCACCCGATCCAACTACAACGTTATCTTTTAAAGTAGGGTGTCTTTTAACGTTTCTTTGTTCATTAGAATTTATACTCGGTGAAATTCCTCCAAGTGTAGCATTATGATAAATAGTTACATTATCTCCAATTTCGGATGTTTCTCCAATCACAACACCCATCCCGTGATCAATAAATAAATTTTTACCTATCTTTGCACCTGGATGAATTTCTATTCCAGTTAGGAATCTGGCAAATTGTGAAATTATCCTTGCTATTAAATCAAATTTTGCAACAGAGAAGAAATTTGCAATCTTGTACATTAAAACAGCTTTCACACCAGGATATGTTAAAATAACACTTAACTTTGACTTTGCCGCTGGGTCTCTATCGATAATCGATTGTAAATAACTATTCATACTTCTCATATAGTGATTAATTTGAAAAATTAAACCTAGTTTATTTGATCTAAAGTGAGACCTTTTACATTGGCTGGAACGGCTATATCCATCATTTTTGGATTTGCTAAATTTAGACTATTCATTATTTCCGCATATTGGTCAGGAGAAGAAACTTGTAGCCTTGGATTATTTTTTTTCTCATTTTCAATACTAGAAAACTTTCTTCCATTATAATCATGAGCTGGAAATACCAATGTTTTTTCTGGTAATTTTAATAGCTTATTAAATAATGAATCATAAGCATCATAAGGATTGCCATTTTGAAAATCTGTTCTGCCTGTTCCATTTATTAAAAGAGTATCACCTGTAAAAACCCTATCATCCATAAGATAACTGTATGAGCAATCAGTATGGCCAGGAGTATATATTGCTCTAAGTTTAATATTGTCTATTTTAATTTCATCATCCTCTTTTATTTTAATATCTATAACTTCAGATTTGGATTTTTCTCCCATAATCCTAATACAATTAGTTCTTTTGTTAAGTTCATTCATTGCAGTAATATGATCGGCGTGTATATGAGTATCGATTACTTTCACTAATTTTAGATCAAGTTCATCAAGTAAATTTGAATAATCATTCACATGATCTATCACAGGATCTATAATAAGCGCTTCTCTTCCCTTATCACTTGCAATTATATAGGTATAAGTTGAGGATTTATTATCAAAAAGTTGTTTAAATATCATAAGGTCTTATTATTATTTTACAAAAATTTGCATAGCAAATCAATCTTGCATATAATTTCATTTAAAATAGGAGGAGATAATGACTTTAAAAATTAACAGTATGGCTCCAGACTTTAAAGCTAAAACTCAGCTTGGAGACATATCATTTCATGAGTGGCTAGGTGATAGTTGGGGCGTTTTATTTTCACACCCTAAAGATTTTACACCTGTATGTACTACTGAACTTGGTGCTTTAGCGAAAATGAAACCAGAGTTTGATATAAGAAATGTTAAAGTAATTGGCTTAAGTGTTGACCCAGTCGATGATCATGTAAAATGGTTAGATGATATAACTGATGTTTGTGGAATGAAACCAGAATATCCAATAATAGCGGATGAAAAGTTAGAAGTTGCTAAACTTTATAATATGTTAGAGGGGGACGCTGGTGTTACTTCAATGGGGAGAACAGCTGTAGATAACGAAACTGTAAGAACAGTTTATGTTATTAGACCAGATAAGAGAATTGGATTATTTTTAACATATCCAATGACTACTGGAAGAAATTTTGGTGAAATTTTAAGAGCAATTGACTCAATGCAAAGAACTGCAAAACATAAAATTGCTACACCAGCTGATTGGCAACCAGGTGAAAAGGTAATTATAGTACCTAAAGTAACCAATGAAGAAGCTAAGAAAATTTATCCAGACGGTTGGGAAACAGTAAAACCATATTTAAGAAAAGTTCCAGACCCACAAAAATAGTTTGGATAAAAAAGTATTAAACCAACAATCTCAGCATTGGGAAAAAAATTTCTCAAATAAGCCTGAGATGTTTGGTTTAGAACCAAGTATTTCTGCAATTAAAGCTCTAGAAATTTTCAAAGAAAAAAAAATTACAAACATTATAGAACTTGGAGCAGGCCTTGGAAGAGATACAATTTTTTTTGCTCAAAATTCTATAAAAGTACATGCTTTGGACTACAGTCCCTCTAGTATAAAAATTATAAAAGAGAAATCCAAAAAGAATAATTTAGATCACTTAATTTCAACAGAAATTTTTGACATAAGAAAAAAACTTCGACAGGATAGTGGAAAATATGGAGGTTGTTACTCACATATGCTTTATTGTATGGCACTTTCATCATTTGAGTTATTAAAATTAAACGATGAAATTTATAGAATTCTTAAACATCAAGGAATTAACATTTACACAGCAAGAAATGAAAATGACGGAGATTATAAAAATGGAATACATAGAGGTGAGGATATGTACGAAAATGATGGATTTATAGTTCACTTTTTTTCTAAAGATAAAGTTAAAAGTTTATTGAAAGGATTTAAGAACTTATCTATTGAAAAGTTTAATGAAGGCAATTTTCCAAGAAAGCTCTATTTTGTCGTTAATAAAAAAATATAGTATTTAAGATCTATATTTTTTCATACACACTTCCGCTAAAAGTAAATTTGGATCAATAAAGGTCTTAGATTCTTTTGCTTTTTTAAAAGATTTATAAGCAAATATTGCGATAGGAAGTTCTGTACAACCAAGAATAATTTTTTTACATTTTTTTCTTATCAAAAAATTTACAGAAGCTTTAATAGCTTTTTCAGCATCTTTTACTTTTCCCATCTTAACTAATTTAATTGCCTTATTAACTGAGTTCTTTTGATTACTTATACTAGGACTTATTAATTGGAAACTTTTATCAAAATAATTATTATAAATTTTTGTCTTTAACGTAGCTTCAGTACACAAAATACCAATTTTTGAATTTTTTTTACATATTCTTTTTGTATGGTTAAAAACTTCTTTAGGCATACTAATTAAGGGAATATTAATTTTTTTTTGCACATCTTTGTGCCAGTAATGTGCAGTATTGCAAGGCATCACAATAAATTTACATTTATTATTTTGAAGTATTTTACATCCTTCGACTAAAGATTTTAATACGTTACTATATTTTTTTAGATTCTCTGGTCTCTTAGGTATATTTGATTTATTATAAAGGATGAACATAGGGTAGTTCTGATCCATTTTACCCCGGTTTAATTTTGCTAGTTTATTACAAAAATCTAGACCAGCTTGTGTACCCATTCCCCCAAGAATTCCAATCATAAATCTAAAAAATGTTTTATTAAATTAAAAAAATTATATATCCAATTTATTAACATCAAAATCAATGATTAAATACTCCTCTAGATCAAGGTCTAACTAATTAAAGTTATCCAAGTCTAATAAAAAGGAGTATAGAGGACTAAATGAATAAAAATTTAGTTATATTGACTTTAAGTCAAATATTTAGTTTTACAGCTGCACCAGTAACAGTTTTTTTAAGTGGTATTATTGGATCACAAATCAGTCCATTAAAATCACTATCAACATTACCAATGTCGATATCTGTTGTTGGTATAGCAATAGGCGCAATATTTGCTACTAAGGTAATGAGTTTAATTGGAAGAAAAGCAGGATTTATATCTGCATCTATAGGAAATTCTATAATTTCTTTAGTAGCTGCTTTTGCGATACTGCAACAAAGTTTTAACTTATTTTGTTTTGCAAATTTTTTTATAGGTATTGGTATGGCTTTTACGCATCAATATCGTTTTGCTGCAGCAGAAAGTGTAGAAGAGGATAAAGTACCAAAAGCAATCTCTATAATATTATTAGGTGGAATTGTATCAGCATTTTTGGGGCCAGGCATTGCTAATTATGCTAAAGAGTTAGTTAGTGAAAATTTATATGTTGGATCTTATCTTGCACTTTCAATTTTAACAATAATTCCAATAATTTTCTTTTTGTTCTATGACAATACTTCAAAAGTAGTTTCTAATTTTTCATATTCAGGAAGAACTTATTTTGAATTAATTTCGCAACCGAGATTTTTACAAGCAATAGTGGCAGCAGCATTTGGTTATGCAATAATGACATTTTTGATGACCGCAACACCATTAAGTATGCATGTTATGGACAATATGAGTCTAAGCAAAACAAGTATGGTTATACAATTTCATGTTGCTTCGATGTTTTTACCCTCCTTAGTGACTGGTCATTTAGTAAAAAAATTTGGTCACAGCAAAATAATGTATGCAGGGGTATTTCTTTATAGCATAACAATCATAGCTAGTTTATTTGAGCAAACCTTTAACAATTATTTGTTTGCGTTAATTTTTCTAGGATTGGGATGGAATTTTTTATTTATATCTGGAACAAGTCTACTAGTTTTAACTTATAGAGAAGAGGAAAAATTTAAAGCCCAAGGATTAAATGATTTTATAGTATATTCAATTCATGCAGCAGGAAGCTTGTCAGCTGGAATTTTAATTGCTCTTACTAACTGGAAGACTATGAATATTATATGTGTACCCTTGCTTATTTTAATTATTTTAACCACTTTAAGAGCAGACATTCTAGGTAAAAAAAATAAATGACTTTTTTAATACTTGGTTTTCTCACAGGCTTAAGTTTAATTTTAGCAATCGGAGCACAAAATGTTTTTGTAATAGAACAGGGATTGAAGAGAGAATATATATTTATAGTTTGTTTAATTTGCTCTTTGTCAGATTTCATATTAATTTTTTTTGGTATTTTTTTATTTGAGTTTTTTAAGGAATACTTCACAGTAATTGTGCAGATTTTTTTAAATATATTATTATTTATTTTTTTAATTTTTTTTGTACACAGCAAAATCAAATATAATTATGCAGAAACCCAATTACTTGCTGAAAATAAAAAAACTTCATTTAAAACAATAGTTTTTAAAACAATCGCTTTCACATATCTAAATCCTCATGTATATTCTGATACAGTATTTTTTCTTGGCAACTTTTCCAAAAATTTTATTTTATCTAACAAGTATTTATTTGGTATAGGGGCTACTTTATCGTCTTTTTTATTTTTTTTCACGATTGGATATTTATCTAAGTATTTATCAAATTATTTGAACAATTTGAGAACATGGAAAATAATCAATACATTTATTATTATTTTTATGAGCTCTTTATCTTTATATGTTCTTTTTGAAATTTATTATGGTTTTTCAGTTTTATAGTGATTAATTTTTAAATTTCTAAAATATTAAATTTATTTAAATTGTTAATAACTTTATATGCTCCTTTGAATTTATCATCTTTATGATATTTTCCTGGAAAAACTACACATTTAATATTTGCCTTCTTGGCTGATTTCATACTTTGCGCACTATCTTCTATAGCTATACATTCATTATGCTTGATCTTTAGTTTGTTAATAGCAAGATTATAAATTTCTGGTGAAGGTTTTTGATTTTTAATTAACCTGTTGTGTCCAATAAAATTAAAGTCTTTTTTTTTAATATAGTTATTTAAACTTAAAAAAATAGAATTTATATTGTTTAATGATGTAGTTGAGACAAAACCTAATTTTATATTATATCTTTTACATTCCTTTATTAATTTAATTATACCTTTTCGAGGTTTAAGTTTATTTTTAATTATATAATTATTAAATAATCTTGTTTTTAAATTTCTTATTTTAAGTGAATTAACTAATTTTTTTTTACTTTTTGCGTATTTTTTAATTCTTTTTTCCCCACCTGGTTTTTTAAGAAATTTTTGGTATTGAACTTTGCTCCAATACCAATTTAATCCTGAAATTTTAAAAGCTTTGTTAAATGCTACTCTTTGAATTTCTGATGTTTCTACAATTGTTCCTATCGATCCAAATAAAATTGCTTTTATTTTTATCAACCTTTTACAGCTCCAGCAGTTAAGCCGCTAATGACTTGTCTTTGAAAAAACATTACCAACATAAATAAAGGCGCGGTAGCCGAAACAACAGCTGATACAGCCCACATCAAATTTCCCTCATGTTGGTTAGTTCCTAAATAACTTTGTATTTTTGGTACCATGGTATGATTTTCTTGATTAAGCAACAAAGCAGTAACTGTAAAATCATTATATGCAAGCATCAAACTAAACAGACCAGCAGTAATTACTCCAGGCCACATTACTGGCATTATTATATATCTAAATGCTTGAAAATAAGAACATCCATCAATTAAAGCACTTTCATCAAGTTCTTTTGGTACAGTTTTAAAAAAGGAATAAAGAAGCCAAAGTGTAAATGGTTGGTTAATTGCAACTAAAACAACTATTGTTGTTGGCAAAATTCCCCAAATTTGCAGCTGAAAAAAAGGAAACAAATAACCTGATACCAATGTTATATGTGGCATCGCTCTAAATATTAATGCAGCAATCAAAATCCAAAATGCATATCTTTCTGTAGATCTTGATAGTGCATAGGCTCCTAGCGTTCCCAAAAATAAAGATATAGTTACTACAAATACAGTTACTATAATTGTATTTCTTGATGCTCTCCAAAATTCACCTTCGGTCCAAGCTTGACTATATGCATCAGATGTAAATTTGCCTCCTGTTTCTATTAATGTATTAAAAGCAGAAATAGCATACCACCAATCTGACCTCGAAAAAAAATCTGCTCTTACTTTAAAAGATCCCCAAAAAGTCCAAATAAAAGGAAAACATGCGATAAGTAACCAAATAATAATAAAAGCTGTATTAAATGTTTTTAAACTTGTAGATCTTTTGTCTAATCCATATTCCATAATTACCTAACCGTTCTAAACTCTCTCCATGTTCTAATTAAAACAGGAGCTAACAATATAGCTATACCAATTATTGTCATGACAGATGTAGCTGCTGCAGAACCAAATAAGATAACTTCCTCATTAACAAGATTATCATAAATTAACCATGACAATGATTGTGCACTTCCCTCTGCGCTAAAACCAATAATTGGTTCAAAAACTCTAAAATTATCCATTAATGAAATTAAAGCTACAAATGTAACTACAGGATAAATATGTGGTAAAACAATATGTCTAACTCTTTGAAATCTTGATGCACCATCAATAATAGCTGCTTCAACTGGCTCTTGAGGAACTGTTTGTAAAGCTGCATAAAATACTACAAAAGCAAATGGAGAATGGTGCCAAATCCCATAAATAATTATTGTAATCCAAGTAAGAGTTTTTGATGATTTTAACGATAAATATGGATCGTCCATAAGATTTTGTAGATTAGCACCTATTATTCCTTGAGCATCGATCATCCAAAATAAAACTAGGGATCCAACCAAAGGAGTTACTATCATTGGTAGTATCGTACCAAAGATGAGGGGACCTCTTATTCTTCTTGCAACTGCGTTTAAACTTAAAGCTATTATAAAACCTAGAAGCAAAACATTCGGAGTAACAAATATACAGTATGTTAATGTAAATATAAGTGCTTTATAAAAAGGTAGATTAGTTACTTGATCAATAAATTCCCCAAAAGAATTTGTCTCTTTCCAGAAATTTGAGATTTCTTCTATTGCTAAATGGTTTCTATCTACATAAGTTCCAAAACCGTTAAACTTTCCAAGTGGTTTTGCTTTTCTTAATTTTGAAGTTTCTTCTTGATCTACAACAATTGAAACTGTACATCCAAAGGGATCACATTTCTTTACTTCTTTTACTACTTGATCATGTTGAGCGTAAAAAGACTGGATACTAGTTGATATTATTGGAAGACCTATAAATAATATCATTGCCAAACCAGTTGGCAAAAAGAACCAAAAAAAAGTTTTATTAGGCATCAGATGTTTTAAGTGGGGATAAAAACCCCCACTTAAATTCTAATTATTATAGAAAGCCTTGTTCTTTAGCTTTACTGATGTAAGCAGCTTC
>CEUJ01121123.1_pt1 | contig 12733 bp, 9 predicted proteins | sample 361531 | NCBI WGS metagenome assembly CEUJ01 (sample SAMEA2622842, study PRJEB7988) | marine metagenome | biome: marine biome (ENVO:00000447); feature: marine epipelagic mixed layer (ENVO:xxxxxxxxx); material: "saline water (ENVO:00002010), including plankton (ENVO:xxxxxxxx)" | depth 140 m | reverse complement strand
TTTTAGCTGCTGCAGCAACAGCTTTTTCCTCTGCTTCTTTTTTGGTAGCAGCCTGTTCTACCAATTGAACCTTTTTAAGTTTACCTTTTTGGGCTGCGAGTTCGGCTTCCGTAAGTGGAGATCCAGGTTGTGAGGGTAGCGGAGGGGGAGGAGGCGGTACTGGAGGGGGAGCGGGAGTACCTTTAATTTTCGGAGGTGTTTTTTTTAATTTACCTTTTTGCGCAGTTAGAGCAGCTGCTGTAGGTTTTTTTGGTGCAACTATTGTTGTAGTTGGTTTTAATTTACCTTTTTGCGCAGTTAGAGTAGCTGCTGTAGGTTTTTTGGGTGCAACTTTTGTTGTAGTTGGTTTTAATTTACCTTTTTGTGCAGTTAGAGTAGCTGCTGTTGCTGGCTGGCTGTAGCTGGGTGGTGTCACTGTTGGTGGAGGCGGTGCTGGAGGGGGAGTGGGAGTACCTTTAATTTGTGGAGGTTTTAGGGCAGTTTGAGTAGCAGTAGTGGATTGAGAATGTTGTTGAGGAGTATGTTGTCCTGATATATCTGGGCTCATTACATTTATGGGTGATTGTACAGAATTTCCAAATAATTCATTAAAATAGTCTAATGTAGATGCACCTTGCGGTGGTAAATTGTAAAATTTAGTACCTTGAGGTAAAATAAAACCAAAACTATATTTTTGTAAAGGTTGACCAGTAGGTCCAGTCATTTTTTGTTGTTTTTGATTTTTATTTTGCTGGCTTGCTAACTTATTAATATTTGTCTGAACAATTTTAGCTATATCATTAGTTTTTTTAGCACTTTTAACTGCATCATCTACAACTTGTTGTAATAATTTAGTTATATCAGGTATTGGTTGGGATGGAGGTGGAGTTCCGGAAGGTACTGGTTGGGATGAAGGTGGAGATGGAGTTCCGGAAGGTACTGGTTGAGATGGAGGTGGAGGTGGAGTTCCAAAATGTTTACCAGGTCCATATAGAGCAGATGGTGATGGTCCTGTAGGACCTTGAGGTCCTTGAGGTCCTTGTGGTCCTTGTGGTCCAGGAAGTCCTTGAGGTCCTTGTGTTGGTGAAGTACTCTGTTGTTTGGCAAGTAAATCTAATAGAGTTGCTAAATTTTTACTTATTTGATCTAACTCTGGATCAGAACTTGGAATTCGAGTTTTGGTAAAATAATTTTGGGCATCACGAGCAACTGCATCAGCCTCTACAGCAACTTGAGCTGCTTGACTAACTGTTTTTTTAAAACCAGGCAAAGTTTTTACATCTACGCCTTGTTGAGTTAACTTATTTACTCTATCTTTAGTTTGGGCATTAACCCATTGTGAATGTGGAATAGTTGTACTAGTATCTTGTAGAGGGGTAGTTTTAGGTTTTAATGTGGATATTGTTGCAGCTCGTTTAAGAGGTGGTGGTACAGTTTCTTGCATAATATCTTTTTTAACTTCTTTTTCAGCTGCTAAGTCAACCGCTTGAGTAGGATCTAGTAAAGGCATGGAAGCTGCTTTTTTCAGTGCTGGTGGAAGTGATGGTTGTACTGGTGAAGATGGAGGAGACGGGGGTTGATTTTGACCAATTTGGGCCGCTGCAAGTAAAGCAATAGGTGCAGTATCTTCTGCACCAGGTGCACCTCCTTTAATAAGTAATTTTTCAGGAAAATCTTGAGCTTCTGCTAATATAACAGCACTGCTTATTTTATCTTTAGCATTAGTATTAGTTATTTTTTTTGGACTAGATTTTTTTACTTTATTTTTGTGAATCTTTTTGGATTTTTTTTTAGATAATTGATTTAAAGCAAATTTTTTCCTAAAGGTTTTTCTTTTGCTATCATCAAGGTTTAATTTATTCTTTAAAATTTGTGTTTTAAATGATTTAGGTATTTTATTTTTTGACAATTTCATATATATTAAAATAATATATAAATTATGTGTAATTTATATTAATTTGAATTAATATTTTATATATATATAATGAGTTGTCAAAATGAATATGAAGGACCATTTAATTTAAAACATACTGACAGTACTTGTTCAGAAAAATGTAAATTAACTTATAATTTTTCATCAACTGCAGTAACTGCTTATATAAGAGAGGACTATATTGAAGTAAAATTTACTAGTGAGCCAGCATCTCAAGCAAAATATACAAATTCAAGTACTCTTAATTGTAATTCAGATGAACAAGAAAAAAATTTATCATTAGGAGAGATTAGGATATATCAACCGTCGCTTCATGCTTATGGTACAGATAGTAATGGAGAACCAATTCGTGCTAATGCAGAATTTATAATGGTAATGAATAATATTACTGGTGGTAGAAATGCTTTAATATGTATTCCAGTTTCTACTACACAAGGTATGTTACCAAAAGCAACTGAACAACTAAATGCAATAATTAATTATGTGAGTAGTGTGGGAGGTAATGAAGGCGATGGTGGACAAATGGGAAATGGATTTTCACTAAATCTAAATGATTTTATATCAAGAGGAAAAAGTTTTTATTCTTATACAGCAAATTCTCCATGGGATGAAACTATATGTTGCTTAGACTATATAGTCTATGATAAACAAGATGTAACTATGTATATATCAAATTCTTTAATGAGTACATTAGCCACATTAATTTCAAGAAGTAACGCACCAGTTCATGAATTAACTACAACTATTATGACAAATATTGGTTATGCTAGAAATCCGCATGGTGCTCAATTTTTAGCAAATAACGACAATAATATTTGGATAGATTGTCGTAGAACTGGAGAGAATGGAGAGATTTTAGAAAATATTAGTAGACTTAATAATAATAATCCTTATGGAATGTTTACTGGCATTAATCAGGATACATATGAAAAATATAAGTGGATATTTATTGTAATAGGAATAGTAGTTGGATTAATTCTTTTATTAATATTTTGTGTTTATATTTTACCTAATAAAATAACTAACTTGTTTTCAAGAGGAGGTCCTGCTAGAACAAATATAAAACCAAAAAGTTAAAAGATATACATAATTGTAGCAATAAAAATATTTATTGTTATAATAAAATCTCTAATAATATTATATGAAATTTATTATATTATTTTCAGTTTTATTAATTTTAGTAGTGTTATTTTGTTTATGTAATTCTAAAAAAAAGGAAAATTTTGATCCTAAGACTAATAAGCCTACTGGTTCAAGTGTATTAAATAATCCGCTTAATTATAAAACAGAGCCAACATCTATGGCTGTTCCAATAATTGCAGGAAAATGGTCAAAACAAGGTAGAGGAGCTGCTGTTTCATTAGAACAAGATGGTATTTTTATAACTACAGGCAAGGATTGTCCAGGCTGTTTTGGTAAAGGCACAGGTAAATTTGTTGATGAAAAAACTATTAATTTTAATTGGGAAAAATTACCTTCTATTACAGCTAAAGGAATAATTACTGCAAGTTCGGGAATTGTAGACAAAATTCAATGGCATGGTGCTAATGGACAACCAACAGAAGTTTGGTTACGTAATGAACCTATTAAACCAGAAATAACAACACCAGCTGGATTTAATAAAACAGCTGGTTGTTGTGCTTCAGGAGGTACTAGTTTAGGTGGTAAAAATTTAGGAATGTTAATGAATGATGATTGTGCTGCAGCTTGTAAAAAAGATCCAGAATGTGCTGCCTTTAGTATGTGGAATACTGTGCAACCAGGTTTATGTACTTTATTTCCTAAAGGATTTACAGGTGATACAAGTAGTACAGTAGGTATATATTGTCAGAGTGATACAGATTGTTACACCAGTTCAGCTCCATCATTACCTACTAAACCAATTACTGGAACTGGAAATTATAAAAACCCCTTGCCTATGTTAGCTTCAGGGGCACCTACACTATGGGGTAAAGATTTTGTTTATCAGTACAAACCAGATCAACCTACTGGTGATGTATTAGTTAATCAACCTACAAATATGGATAGCAAAGATGGGCAACCAAAGGGTAGCGGCGATCCAGTTTCTATTTTAAAAAGTTTACAGGGTAAAGCTGTTCGAGGATATAACCCCTTACCTTCTTTACCATTAGGTGGTATTCCAAGTGTAGAATCATTTATTGGGGAATCTAGTTCTAAGCTAAATAATGCATGGTGTCAAGGAATAACACCTGCATTTAGTGGAGGAGCCTATGATTTTTAAATAATATTATAAATTTTTCATTACAATATTATTAATTTTGGTTTTTAAATCCCAATAAGTTACCAAGGGGTCCTCCTGCAACCTTATTTATCATACCTTCTGCTCCATCAATTATTGGTTTCATTTGTTGCATTGCATTAAGTAGATCATCTTGTTGTTTTTTAAGTTGTTTCATATCAAAACCACCTTCACCCAACATTTTTTGTAACTGTTGTAAGAAAGGTTGCATTTGTTCGGCAAATGCTTCTTGATTTTTTGTGTTAGTTTTATTTTCTTTTTTTCCCTGTTTAAGATCTTGGGGGGTAATATTGCCACTACCATTTTTCTCTTTAGTACTTGTTATATCCTGAACTTCATCAAGTTCGGACACTGCCTTCTCTGTTGCCGCTGCCGCATCACCAACAAGCTCTGCGCGAATGCCTGGTGCTGTTGGGATCTGTTGTATGGCACCTGAGGCGACTCCTGAGGGGGATCCTACTGCTCCCTCTCCTGCATCAATTCTCTCTGCGGGACCTGTGCTTTGTAGAGCGTCCAAGTTAGCTGCAGTTCCGGGGCTTCTGCCCTTTGTGTTCATTTTAAGGCCTTCACGAGTTTTAGTTTTTTGCCCTAAACTATTTAAATATCCCATAGACACAAATAGATTAGTTATTACAATTGCAGAGAGAAGAACATATATCATATTTTTAGTATAGCGACTTACAATAAAGCCAATTGCTAAAAATATTGCAATTGCAGATAAATTATTTTGATGGAGATAAGCAATTACATTAATAACTGAAATAATTAATAATAAATATACAACCCATTCGCTATGTGTAAACTCATTAAATATTTTTTTAACAGAAGTATTTTTCATTTATATATTAAATATAAGATAAAAAATATAATTAATTATAATTAATTATATTTTATTACATTTATTTAAGCTTTGCGAGTTCTTCTGAATTTTCCTCCACGTTTTTTAGTAGCTAATTTAGAAGCTGCACTTCTTGTAGCAGCTAATCGATTGCTTGCCTTTGCAATTTGTTTGCGAGTAGCAACCATACCAGTTTTTTTTAACATACTTGCCCTATTAGCAAGTTTTTGAGCACCTACTTTTGCTGCAGCTGCTTTTGCCGATAGAGCGGCACTGGCTACGGGTGCAGTTAAACGTTGACCGGTTACTTTATGAGTACAATCGCATTTCCAATCACCACCGCCTCTACCACGTTTTTTACTATAGGCAAGTCGGGCAGTCCGACGACGCATACCTTTTCTGGTACTTCTGTGACGTTTGCCTCCTTTAGCTGTGCCCTTTCGTGATGTTTCTCCTTTCATGGTTCCTGATTGTAAACGACTAGCTGCTTGAACTGCTTGAACACCTGGTTTAATAGATTTTGCTGCAGTTGGATTTGGTAAGAGATCAGATGTACCAGAAGCAGGTAAATTAGGACCTGGTTTCGGGAGGACTGGATTCTCAGGTGGTTTTGGGCCAGGTACTGTTTTAGGTGGTGCAAGACTGGGGGTTCCAGTTGGAACATTAGGTCCTTTATTGGCTGGGGGTGTAGTAGGCTTAAGTTTTACTCCGGCAAGAGCGGCTTCAGTTGGAACTCCAGCGCTTTTCTTTTGTGCTTTTTTAACTAATAGATCAAGTTTACCTGCTAGAGCTTTAACATTTGCTGGTAATTTTTTAGCATTTGGGCCTTGAGCCTCTAATTGCTTTTTTAATGTAGTAAGTGCGATTTTAATTCTCTCGATGTATGTAGCTAATGAAGCAATTTCTTTTGCAACTTGTTGAGCTTCTTGATTATTACCTTTAGCGGTTAGATCATCAAATTCTTTGGTTTTTGCTGTAATTTCAGCAAGAAGACCATCTATTGCGCTACTTAAACTTTGTACAACTTTTTCTATTTGAGTTAATTCTGTATTAGCTTCATTAATATTTCCAAGTGCGCCATCTAAAAGATTAATAATTGCCTGAAATTCTCCGGCAGTAGGCGCATTAGCCTCTCCCTCTCCTACTAAATTTTTTAGAGAAGTTAACATCTGTTTTACTTGGGGTCCAAGAACTTCAGCAGTAAGAGCAGCTTTAGTTGCCATTATATATATATATTAAAATATTAAAATATATATAATTATTTATCTTGTAACGCACGTAGTCTATTATTAACATTATTAATATCGCGTTTAATATTATCGCTTGAAGTTTTAACTAATTTGGTTTTTGTATTAATTTGTTCTAAATATTCTATGATCGCTTTTAATAATTTAATTTGCGCATCTTTAATATCATTATCTTTTTTTATATCTCGTAAATGTTTACTCCAGAATAAATCATAATCGGCAAAGGTGGGAGGTTCATTATTATCTGAGCTACATTTTACACTAAGTTGACATTTTGCAGCGCCACCACTGAAATTTTTAATTTCTAAATTTTCTGGAGATTTATTTATAAAATTTTCAATAGCTGTAATATTATTATTAATTTGTTTTAATGCTTCATCATTAAAAGCACTATACATATATATATTTATATATATTGTTTTTTTAAATTATCAGAAAATAATTTTTAAAAGATATTAAAATCTATAGTATATATTATTTAGAATGGAGGAAGCAATTATTGAGCCTTTACTAATTCCTGATGAGAAACGCTTTGTAATGTTTCCAGTTAAAGATCAAGATATATGGGAAATGTATAAAAAAGCAGAAGATTGTTTTTGGCGGGCACAAGAGGTTGATTTATCTAAAGATAAAACAGATTGGTTGTCGTTAGATGATAACGAAAGATATTTTATTTCTATGGTTTTAGCTTTTTTTGCGGCAAGTGATGGAATAGTTATAGAGAATCTTGGTAAACGTTTTTTGGCTGATGTACAGTTAGCAGAAGCAAAAGCATTTTATGGATTTCAACTAGCTATAGAAAATATTCATTCTATTATGTATAGTCAGTTAATAGAGACTTATATTAGTTCGCCTTCTGAAAAAGATAGACTATTTAATGCATTAGATAATTTTGCGTGTATTCGTAAAAAAGCTGATTGGGCATTAAAATGGATAGAAGATGAGAAATCAAATTTTGCTACTAGATTAGTAGCATTTGCTTGTGTTGAAGGTATATTTTTTTCTGGAGCATTTTGTTCTATTTTTTGGATGAAAAAACGTGGAAAGTTGCCAGGTTTAACTTTTTCAAATGAGTTAATTAGTCGGGATGAAGCTTTACATACTGAATTTGCAATTTTGTTATACAGTAAATTACAAAATAAACTTGACCCTGAACCTTTAAAAAATATAATAGAAGATGCTGTTGAGATTGAAAAGGAATTTATTTGCGAAGCTTTACCATGTAATTTAATAGGAATGAATAGTAAACTTATGCAACAATATATAGAATTTGTTGCAGATAGGTTAGCTCTACAATTAGGTATTGATAAAATATTTAATTCATCTAATCCATTTGATTTTATGGAATTAATTAGTATTGAAGGAAAAACTAACTTTTTTGAAAGACGGGTTGGAGAATATGCTATGGCTAATAAAGATGAAAATATAGACTCAGCATTTGCATTTGATGGAGATTTTTAATATTTTATTATGTTAAATGCAAGTAACAAAATTTGGAAAATATCAATCAAATAGAAAAGATAAATCAACTGTTACGGATAATGAAATGCAAGATATATTGCGTACAGATTTATCTACTGAAATTCAAGAATTTAGTGTTCATGTGCAAAATAAAATAGAAAGATTAGATGAACGTATGAGATTTGTTAATTATAAGTTTGAGGATGTTAGATTCTGGTTTAGAAGATATAGTATTTCTATTATATATTTAGCTACTATATTAACGCTAATTGAAGCCTTATTAAATAGTTTAGATTTACAAGAGATAGTTAATCCTATGACTCAAAATGTTATTAAATTCACTCCATTAATTTTAAGTAGCTTAGTATCTCTTATAGCAGCCATTATAAAATTTAATAAATATGAAGAAAAAATAGAGGATATAACTAGAGCTACAGAAAAATGTATAATTACAATTGCTAAGTTAAAAGAAGTAAAAGAAGAACTATATTTTTGTAAAACTGTAGAAAATTTTTTAAAGATAAACGATCGATTTACAAGAGATATTTATACAGAGTATCTTGAAAGTAATACTAATATAGAAAGACAATTACTTGATACAGATTATGCAAAATATATGAAAAAGGTAGCAAATAATGATGTTAAACGTGCAAAAATTTTACTTCAACGAAACTATGAATTAGATAATATACGTGTATGTATTGGTAATTCTATTTTACCAGACTTTTTAAAGAAGCATATAAATTCAGAAAAGCCAGATGATGGTATAGATGGTAGTAGTGAAGGAAGTGAACAGCAACAATTACTCTCAATAGATTTACCATATCCACATTCTGGTAATACCAAAATAGCAAGACGTTTAAGTCTTTCTGCTCAACATAATTCTAGTACACGTCCAGTTCCTTACCGAGGAACTAGTCCACCTCCAGTTAGATCAAATATTGTTAATAAAAAATTAAGGCCCTATACCTGTAAAAATTGTTCTAGAAATTATATGTTGGAATTGGATAGTACCGAACAACGATGCCCATATTGTAAGACTGAACATAAAATAAGAAATAGTTTCAATAATTTAATGATAGAAACTAGACAAAATGATATAGAACAAGGGTTAAGTCCAAAACGTGATATAGAACATTTTGTTACGCATATACAAAGTAAATGGAGAGGTTATAAAGCACGGACATGTAGTGGTATAATTAAAATTAAATAACTTATTTAAATATTATAATTCTAAATAAGTTATGTGTGGTATTTCTATTTTTCTTTCAAAAACTAATGAAAATATTATTCCTTTAATTTTAGATAGTTTATCTGCTATTCAAAATAGAGGTTATGATTCTGTTGGTGTAGCTTTTATACATAAAAATATCTGGGAAATTATTAAATTTGCTTCAATAAATGATAAAGACTCATTAGATATACTTATTGAAAATATGCAAAATAAAAGTAGCCATATTGCTATAGGACATACTAGATGGGCAACACATGGTGCACGAACTGATGCTAATTCTCATCCACATATCTCAAGTAATAAAAAAATAATATTAATTCATAATGGTATTATTGCAAATTATTTATATTTAAAAAATTTTTTGGTTGAAAAAGGCAAAAGCTTTAATACAGAAACTGATAGTGAAGTTATAGCAAATTTAATAGAGTATTATATAGAAAGTGAGCATTTAAATACCAAATTAGCAATAAAGAAATCAATTGAGATATTAGATGGTACTTGGGCTCTTGGAATAATTAATACAGAAGAATTAGATAATTTATATATAACCCGTAAAGGGTCGCCTTTATTACTTGGTGAAGGAGAAAACCATATTATATGTTCTTCAGAAATATCTGGTTTCATAGGCCAAATTAATAATTATATTAGTTTAGATAATAATGATATATTACAAATTAATAAATATGGTTATAGAACTGAATGTAAATATGAAATAAAACAATGTAACAATATGATACTACCGACTTCATGTGATCCTTATGATCATTGGACAATTAAAGAAATAATGGAACAACCAATTTCTATAAATTCTACACTTAATAATGGTGCAAGAATTTATAATAATAAGGTTATATTAAATGGATTAAATGTATTACATAGAATACTAGAAAATAAAAAAATAAATAATATAATTAGTATAGGTTGTGGTACAAGTTATCATGCATGTATGATGTTAAAATATTATTTGGGAAAAAATACTACTATTTCTACTGTACAGTCATTTGATGCTTCTGATTTTTCTGAATTAGATATTCCAAGAGCTGGGATAACATTATGTATAGTTTGTAGTCAATCAGGTGAAACACGAGATTTGGTTGACTGTATAAAAATTTGTAGAGAGAAAAATTGTATAATTATAGGTGTAATAAATGTTGTAGATTCTATGATATCAAAATTAGTAGATTGTGGTATATATTTGAATATAGGAGTAGAGAAGGCTGTAGCATCTACTAAATCATTTACATCTATGCTAGTAGCTTTATCGCTAATAAGTCTATGGTTAAATCATATCCATAATAGCCATTTAATAATAAATGAATTGAGAAGTATACCCTCAGAAATAAATAAATTACTAAATAGTTCAAATATTAAATCAAGTGTAGATAATTTAGTAGGTTATATTATTAGAGAAAATATACAAAGTATATTTATTTTAGGAGCAGGAAAATTATTTCCTATAGCAAAAGAAGGAGCACTAAAAATTAAAGAAATTACCTATATTCATACAGAAGCTTACTGTGCAGGATCTTTAAAACATGGACCCTTTGCTTTATTAGATAAAACAAATTTAACTATTTTACTACTAAATAAGAAAGATAAATTATTATCAACATATAATGAAATTGTGGTGAGAGATACTCATTGTTTTATAATTAGTGATATAGATTGTAATATAGAAGAAAATATTATATTAATAAATTCAGTAAAATATTATAATGAAATTATTTATACTGTAATTTTACAATATATTGCCTATAATTTATCTATTAAGAAAAATATTAATCCAGATAAGCCAAGAAATCTTGCAAAAGTAGTGACTGTTGAATAAGTTATAATCGTAATTGTAAATTAGATCTAGTTTTTTGATTAATTCGAATATTTTCTAGAGTTTGCCAATAATTATAATAATCTTGATTACTCCATTTAATATTATTATTTTTAAGCATTATTTGAAATTTTCCTATACGTATAAGTTCTAATTTCATACTTTCTAAAGGTAGTGAAATTGATTTTGTACGTTTATTAGCTAGATCCCAAAAATTTTTTCCAAAATGTTTAAATGCCCATAAGTTAAAATATGAATCATCTATTACATTGTATATTTGATAATTAATACTTATTAATATAAATAGGTCTGATATATTATCTAAATAATTTGTTATATAAATTATTATATCTAAAGGGAATCTATCTAACATATAAATTTATATTAATAATTAATAAAAAAATAACGTTATAATTAATAAATGGCTCAACAAGTATTTAATAATTATGAATTAAAAGAATATATTTTTAGCTTTATTTATTCATTAGAATATATTCTTGAAAATGATCTAGTTCATATTTTTCAGTATCATGAAGATAATATTAAATTTATGGATAATTTAAATGATGATGTATTTGATCTAGCTGCCGACTATCAAAGTTTTAATATATTAAGATGGTTAATATATAAAAGAAAAATTACAGGCACAGAACAAGCTTTGGATATAGCTATAGATAAAGGCAATTTTGATATAATTAATTTTATACATGAGAATAGTAAAGAGGGATGTTCATTTGATGCTTTGATATATGCTGCGGAACAAAACAATACTATAACTATTTCTTGGTTAATTAAAAATTATAAAGAAAGATTTCCTATTTATATTTTTGAAAAAGCAATGATCTCAGCGATAAAAAATAGCTGTTTTGATGCTATTGTATTTCTATATAATTCAATTCGTTATAATTTTAATAGAGATTCATTGTATTTATCTCAAGAAATGATTAATATTGCAATTAGTATAGGAAATAAGAAAATAATTAAATATATAACAGATAGATCCAAGGATTATTCTTATCATGAAATACTTCTAGCTGCAAAATATAATCATTATGATATACTAGTATGGTTATATGAAGAAAGATTTTATAATATTATTATAAATAAAAATACAGCAATTATAGGTTATTCTGAATTAACTAATTTTGTTGATGAATTAATTTCAGCAAATAAATGTATAGTATATGCATGTAAAAATAATAATTTTGATATAGTTAATTATATTAATAAAAAAACTACTAATATAAGTGTAAAAATTATTAAAGAAGCTATAAATACATGTTCATTATATAATAATTTTGATTTATTAAAATATATTTTAAATAAATTTAATTTACCACATATTTCTAAAATTATTGATGATTATACAATAATAAATGCGATAAAAGGTAAAAATATTATACTACTTAAATATTTATATAATTTGCGTTATGCATCTTTCCCAAATTTAAAAATTCTTAATAAAAATCGCAGTTTTTTAGAGATAGCATGTAAGTTAGGAAATTTAGATTTGGTAATTTGGTTAAATCACTATCTATATGAGTCAAATCCAAAAAATGTTTTTTACTTTGCATCTAAATTTGGATATTTACATATTTTAAATTGGTTGTTAGAAAATAGAAAAGATTTAAATATCCAATGTGATGAAAAAGTCTGTGATATAGCTGCAATTAATGGACATCTAGAAATAGTTGAGTTATTATTTAATTTAAATATTTATTGTACTAGTAAAGCAATAATAGGTGCAGCAATGAATGGTCATATAGATATTTTAGAATACATTAAAAAAAATAATGATTGTCCTTCAACATATGAAGCAATGGATTTAGCAGCAATGAATGGTCATTTAGATACTATAATTTGGTTATACAATAATAGAAAAGAAGGTTGTAGTAAAGATGCTATGGATTTAGCTAGTAAAAATGGCTATTTAGATATAGTTAAATGGTTACACTA
>CEUJ01088845.1_pt1 | contig 12767 bp, 6 predicted proteins | sample 361531 | NCBI WGS metagenome assembly CEUJ01 (sample SAMEA2622842, study PRJEB7988) | marine metagenome | biome: marine biome (ENVO:00000447); feature: marine epipelagic mixed layer (ENVO:xxxxxxxxx); material: "saline water (ENVO:00002010), including plankton (ENVO:xxxxxxxx)" | depth 140 m | reverse complement strand
TAAATTTCTAAAATGATTGTTAAAACAGTTAGTTACACAGATAGAGCCGCTTCTGCAAAACTTACTGAATCACTCCGGAAAACTGGTTTTGCTGTGTTAAATAATCACCCCATCCCCAAATCTCTAATCAATGAGACTTATAAACAGTGGAAAAACTTTTTTAATCTCGAAAATAAAAATCAATATTTGTTTAATAAAGATACCCAGGACGGTTTTTTCCCTTTTGGCACTGAAAATGCAAAGGGCAATAAAGCAAAAGATTTAAAGGAGTTTTATCATATCTATTCTTGGGGAAAATATCCAAGGGAAATTAATAATTCTACCTTAGAGCTCTATGAAAAGATAATCATTTTAACCGAAAATATTTTACAATGGATCCAAGATCAAAGCCCATCAGAAGTAAGGTCTCTTTTTTCGATCCCACTACCTAAAATGATAGAAAAAAGTCAAAATCATTTATTAAGAATTCTTCATTATCCTCCTTTAAATGGGAATGAGCAGGAAGGTGCTATTAGAGGGGCTCCTCATGAAGACATAAACCTCATTACCCTTTTAGTTGCAGGAACACAGCCCGGCTTACAGGTTCAAGATATAAATGGAACATGGCATGACGTGAGTTGTGATATTGGTTCAATAGCTATAAATACTGGAGATATGCTAAGCGAGGCTTCAAATGGCTATTTCCCATCCACTACCCACAGGGTAATTAATCCGAATAAGCAAGTAAAAAATAAAAGCCGGTATTCAATGCCTTTATTTTTGCATCCAAGAGATGATGTGATATTATCGGATAAATATACCGCTGGTAGTTATCTAAAAGAGAGAATAAAAGAAATTGGCTTAAGAAGTAAATGAAATTTATTTTCGTAATTTTTATAATTTACGAGACTATTGCTGCTGAAATATATGATATATCCATTCCTGAAAATGATACTGCAAATTATAATTATGCTGAGTATAGAATATGGTTAAATGATTCTATTGACACATTGAGGGGCATCTATTGGTTTATGCATGCAAATAATGGAGACTCGCGAAATGTTATTTATGACACTTTATATCAAAATTTAGCATCCAATAAACAATTTGCACTAATGGGTGCTCGAATATTTAATATGCATATGAGTTCTGGAGTGGGAGATGCGACAATTGCCGCTACGGATTCTTTTGCAATTTTATCAAATCATCAAGAACTACTTAATATTCCTTTTTTCATAAATGGATATTCCTGGGGAGGACAATTTGCGTATCATTTTACTAAATGGATTCCTGAACGAGTTTTAGGCTTCATAACACAAAAGGGTGGTTTTCATGATACAAGTATTTCTCATAATGCAATACAAGTACCTGGGTTAATGTTTATTGGAGAGAATGATTTAGATTACAGAATAGAGAACTTAACTAATATATTTTTAAATCATAGACCTCTGGGAGCTAGGTGGGCTCTAGCCGTTGAACCAAATACTGGACACTCTCAAATCAATGATTTCGAACTATTAAATTCTTATTTCAGTACTGTAGTTGATTTTAGAATCCCAAATAATGCTAATTTTTATTCGTCTTTAATTTTAAACAATCTACCTGATAGCCTAGGTTGGTTTGGAAATCAAAACTCTTGGATAATAGGTTCTTGGGAATGTTATAATGATAATCGAGATTCTTCTTCTTGGCTTCCTTTACGATCAAATGCCGAACTTTGGCAGGATTTTGTTTCAGAACATTCTGTTGTAGATACAAGTGACTGTATACAAGATATTGATAACAGCTATGTCTTATTTAGAGTTGGCATACATGGTGAAGATGAAACTTCAGATTACGTAATTGCAACAAATGACACAGAAAAAATCAATGTTTGTAGATCACAGTTAGAGTTAAATATTGATGAAAGGCTTTTTCATATAAATGGTTACATAGACTCTACCAATGGAGGATTCAATAATCCTTGGAATTGGCATATCATTCCTAATGAATGGGTACTTGCTGAGATGTCAATAGGATTATGTAATGGTACGCCACAACAGGTTGAAAATGATTTAGATTATTGGTTAAATAGCGTGGGACAATTATGCAACTGGAACAGCTTTATAAAAAGTGAGATATTAACAGACTCTTTATGCAACGAAAATGAAATTAAATTGTGGGACGAATGCTATAACATCCAAGGAACTGATTCCGTAGATTTAAGCCTAAATAATCTTTCAGACTCCATTCCACAAGAGATATGTAATTTGGTAAATCTAAAATATTTAAACCTCTCCCAAAACAATCTGACAGGAGTTATACCACCAGAAATTGAGAACCTCATTAATCTAGAAGTTTTAAATTTATCTCAAAATAATCTGACAGGAGTTATCCCCACAGAAATTGGAAACCTCTTTAACCTTAAAAATCTACACTTACAAGAAAATCAATTAGTAGGAGAGATACCTGGCGAAATAGGAAATCTAGACAGTCTGAATTTATTATTTTTATATCAAAACCAACTTTCAGGTCAAATTCCAGAAAGCATTTGTAATCTATCTTTTGATTTTTCTTCTTTTAATCCACAATTCAATATTTCAAACAACCAACTATGTCCGCCATATCCAACTTGCATTGGAAGTAGTCTTGGTATCCAAGATACTACTAATTGTGATCCCCTATCTGTAATTAATCAAAACATGCCAATATCATATAAGCTCTATAAGGCATATCCCAACCCATTTAACCCATCAACTACTATAAGTATAGATGTTGGAGATGAAAAATTATTAAGTTTAAATATTTATAATTTGAATGGAAAGTTAATTGAAGAATTTTCTATCGAGCATTACATAAGTGGACACCATCAAATAGTATGGAAACCGATTAATTTATCCAGTGGAATATATTTCATTGAAATGGTAGCGGAGGATTTTAGATCTACCCAAAAATTAATTTTGCTTCATTAGAAAATTTTTTTCATTTAGGGAGTCCTTTAGAAACCATCTCAGCGATATCTAAAACTTGCATATCTTTATCATTACCAGTGACTTTCATACCATCCTCTAGCATAATATTACAAAAATTACAAGCAGCAGCTACTGTTTTTGCTTTTGTTTCAACAGCTTGATTAAATCGATGTTTATTAATTCTTTCCCCTGTTTTAATTTCATACCACATATTTCCTCCACCTGCACCACAACAAAAACTTTCTTTCTTACTTTGTTCCATTTCAACAAGTTTTCCATCGCGCATTATTGATTGGATCACATCTCTTGGTGCATCATATTCATTACTATGCCTTCCTAAGTAACATGGATCATGATAAGTCACATCTTCATCCATCCATGGTTCAGGTTTTATTTTGTTTTCTTTAATTAATTCAGAAATATATTGAGAATGATGTACTACATCAAAATCTGCACCTAACTCAGAGTAATCATTCTTTAAAGTGGTTAAGCAATGTGGACATTGAGTGACTATTTTTTTAAACTTATATTTTTCAAAAGTTTCTAAATTTTTATTAGCCATCATTTGAAATAAATACTCGTTACCAATCCTACGAGCAGAATCCCCCGTACATGTTTCTTCATTTCCTAAAGAAGCAAAATTAACTCCAGCTTTTTTTAAAACATCTACTACAGACTGAGATATTTCCTTGCCTCTTTGATCATATGCCCCTGAACAGCCTGCCCAATAAAGAACATCGGTTTGCTTTTTATCTCTCATCATAGGAACATCCCTCCCCTCCATCCATACCTCTCGGTCTTGAGGTGAAAGGCCCCATGGATTACCGTAATTTTCCATTTTATCAAATGTCTCCATTGCATCTTTCGGAAATTTTGAATCCATCATAACAAGATTTTGCCTACTTCGTAATATATCTAACATAGGTTCATTTCCAACAGGACACACTTCAACACAATATCCACAAGTTGTGCAACTCCAGGCCGCCTCCTCAGTTAGCATCCAATCCGTTAGTGCCTTATCAATTGCATCCCCATTGGCCAATGTTTTTGAGTTCTCATTTATAAAATAGCGTTTATTTATTTCTAATGCAGAAGGAGATAGCTCTTTTCCTGTCTCATATGCGGGGCATGCATCTTGGCAGCGACTACATTGGATACATGAAAAAGCATCTAAGATTTGAGTTTGGGGTAAATCTTGTAGTACTTTTGCTCCAAATTGTTCAATCGTTTCATCTTCAAAATCAATAGTTTCAATAGCAGTCATTGATTTGCGATTTTCTTTAGCCATTATGTTTAGAGGCCCCATAAAAAGGTGAGCATGTTTAGAATATGGGAAATAGGGTAAAAAACCTAGAATTAAACCTAATGCAATCCACCAATTTAAATGTTCCATAAAGATTAAAGTTTCCGTATCTAAACTGGACCAAAAAAGCGCCAGGGTAGTTGCGGCAGGTTGATACCAGTCTAAACCATGTTGAGCAATTTCAAAAGATGCTGAAAAAAGTCTGGCTCCAACATGCAACAAAATAAATGAACCAACAAGCAAAGAATCTTTTTTCATTCCAACCCTTGCACTATCAGACAACATTACTGGCGGGTTAATTTCTAATTTTGAATCGTTTGTTAAGAATCTTCTCAATAAAAAGTATGAAACACCTGCTAGAACAAGAATGGTAAAAATATCAACAAAGATTTTATAAATTTTTCCAATGATTGAGTTAGGAAAAAATTTAAATCCAGGAATAAACCCGTAGAGAATATCCATTATATTTACAAGTAGATACAAAGTAAATCCCCACGCAACTAATGCATGAATAAATCCAACAATTCTTCTGGTTTTAAAAAGCGTATTTTGCCCAAAAAAAGAGGAAAAACCCCTAGGCCAATTTAATAAAACTGTTTTCCATTCAATTTTTTTAGTTCCTGAGTCAATTATTTTAAACATTCTAGAAAATGTAACTATTGATAAAGCAATAGAAGAAAATGCAAATAAAATAAAGGTTAGTTTTTCTGGAAAAGTTAACATGCTATGTTTTTATGTTAGATTGAATTTTGCTATAATAAAAGATATAGCTTATTCTTTTACCCAATTTGGCTTTCTTTTCTGAAAAAATGAATCTAATCCTTCAATACCTTCTTTGTGAATGATCGTATCTGCAAATAGCTCCGATGCGTCTATTGATGTATTAGCATGATGATTAATAATTTTTTTTGTTACCTTGATTGCGTTTGGAGAACATTTATTCACAGAATTTTTCAACTGATTTAATTTATCATCTAAATCATTCTCTGATTTAGATAAAAAATCGGCCATCCCAATTTCATAAGCTTTTTCCCCATCAAACAATGAGCCTAACAACATCAATTTTTTTGCATAGTTAAAACCCAACTTATTAATAACGTATGGAGCAATTTGAGCTGGGGTTAAACCAATTTTTGTCTCGCTTAAGCTGTATTTGGCACTTGGTGTAGTTAACAGAAAATCTGTTGCGCATGCAAAACCAAAGGCACCTGCCATCGCTGCCCCGTGCACGACACTTACTGTAATTTGATCAGCTCTGTTTATTGCTTTCAATAATTCACCAATTCTTTCACTCATTTTCATAGCTAAATCTCTAGAATTAGCTTTTGAAACGTGTATACTTTTCATTTCAGAGAGATCTGCTCCGGCACAAAAAACATTTCCCTTCCCTCTAAATACAACGCCTCTAATTGTAGTATCCTTATAGATCGTTTTTAGTGCTGATTGGAGATCTTTAATTAAATCAGCCGAAAGTGCATTTCTTTTTTCGGGACGATTCAACCAAACAGTTACCCAATCTTCTGAACGCTCAAATAAACAAGTAGAGGACTTAGGCATTAAATTCATATATAATCCTAATATAATTTGTTTAAAATCTAATCAGATTCTTTATACTTTTGTAAATCATTATAAATTAATTCAGGCACAGGTATAGGCAGTTCTAATAGCATTTGAGCATATCCCTTGCCTTGCGGATCAAGATATAGACTTGCCATCCCTCCACCCCCAAGGGCGTTCTTAAGCAAAAAGTTCAAACCGTAAACCCCAGGAACATCCCAACGCTGAACTTCACCTTTTAAAAAATGTTCAAAATACTTTGATACAACCTCAATCTTTAAGGCATCTCGTATGTAAGGAAAATAGCTTGATTTTCTTGCAATGATTCCAATATTAACATGATCACCTTTATCTCCGCTTCTTGCATATGCTAACTTTTCAAGGTCAACTTTGGTTTTAAGATTTGAAAAGTCATTATTATCATATCCATTTAAATTAACATCCTCTTTTTTAGAGAACTTAGGAAGTGTGGGCATTTTTACTTGACTCTTTGATTGATTTATTTCAACATCGATATTTATGAAATTCTTTGGAATTAGAAACGAGAACAAATGAACTGAAGGAGAAACAGTTGGCCTCCCTCCCATATAATTAATAACACCTGCGGTCATGCCGGTAACTGCTTGAGCAATTTCTTTAGAAAAAATTCGCAATGCTTTTTCATTATAATGTTTTACCATTAATCTCATAACAACTTCTTTAGATTTTTTGTCCGTTCTTTTTAAACCATAAATAGAGTCTGTTCCTATTATTGATAAGTTTGTATCTTGGAAATCATCCATCCCGTTTTCGATTAATATCCTTCTAACCTTAGAAAGGATAGCTTTAGCGATTATATCGGCTTTTTTTTGTGCCTTTCTACCTCCAATTACCAAAGTGGCTCCGGCCTTAAATCCATCTAAATATGTTGCAGACACTTTATAACTCTCTGTTGGTGAAATTCCTCTTGCTCCTTTAACTAAAACTTTATTCTTAGATATTTCTCTAATAATCACATTTGTAAAATCACATACTACATCTGGCAAAAAGTAATTATTAGGGTTCCCAATTTCATACAGTAACTGCTCAGAGATCGTTCCAAAGGAGACCAAACCTCCAGTTTCTGGAGGCTTTGTTACGATAAACTCTCCATTTGATTTTGCCTCGATTATTGGGAAGCCAATATTATCAAATCCCTGAATTTTCTCCCAATCTGTAAAATTTCCTCCAGTGCATTGAGCCCCACATTCAATAATATGACCGGCCAAACTACCGGAAGCTAAAAGGTCATAATCATCTGTAGACCATTTAAATTCATAAGCAAGAGGACCAAGCACCAAAGCACTATCCACACAACGACCTGTAATAACAATATCAGCGCCTTCGTTTAGTGCTTGATAAATTCCTAAATAACCTAAATAAGCATTCATACTTAAGCAGGATTCAGGTAAGGGTTCTTCAGTCTCCCACTCTTTTATTGCTAATTTCTCTAACTCATCTTTTTGATCTGTCAGATCATCGCCTAAAACAACTGCAACTTTTAAATCTATATTTTGATTAATTAGTTCATTTTGGATAGACTTTTTGCATGATTCTAAATTAATTCCACCCGCGTTCGAGATTACTTTTATATTTTGAGTTTTTATTTCTTTCCAAAGCGGATTTAATTGGTGTACAAAATCAACTGTAAATCCATAATCTGGATTTTTGATTTTAGCTTTGGCTAGGATGGACATGGTCACTTCAGATAAAAAGTCAAAAACTAGATAGTCTAGATTCCCTTTTTCAACTAATTGTTTTGCTGCAGTAGTTGTGTCACCCCAGAAACCAGAAGCACATCCTATTCTAACTTTATCTTCTTTTTTATAATTCATAATAAGATTTTATTAGGACCACTCTTTTTCATTTCATCTACATTGAAATGATTTTTCTAGAAAGCTAAAAAAGAGTAATGCACTAAAAAGTAAACGCCTTCATTAGTTTATTTTTGATTATGAAGTACACTTTAAAAGCTGGTTGTTAATCTCAGTATAGCAACTCTACCTATAGAAGGACCTCCAATAATCTCAGTGTGCTTATGATTAAATAGGTTTGAAACACTAAAATTAGCCTTTAACATATCATTTATTTCATATCCCAAATGAAGATCTAAAACAGCATAAGATTTGATATCTCCAAAGTAAATTCCTGATGACCATTTAAATCCGTCTACATATCTGCCATTTAAGGATGCAGTAAAGGGATATTTTCTGGGGTTGTATTGAAGTTTCATACCACCTTTATGTCTTGGTGCATTTATTGGGTCTAGAGCATTGGTAATAGGATTTAAAAATTCTGTCATCCCTAAATATGAGTAAGTTAAATCTAGAGACCATTCTAAGTTTATTAGAGCTGTTAAACTCGCGTCGAAACCCCAAATATTAACATTCCCATAATTAATATAACCAACCACAACTGGAGGAGTATATCCTGGAATAGTATCCATAGCAGTGACACCTTCTATATAATTTCTCCAATGATTAAATGATTCATCATAGTCACTATTATCACTTATATTATTATCGACAACATCCTCTATTCTATTTACTATACCATCACCATCATAATCTGTCTCTAATACAGATTTCTCTACCACAATTGGAGTAATAAATGTAACTGGACTAACAAAGCTACTGTAGTTACTTGTGTATAAATCAAATGTTCCAAATAATCTTTGGTTTAATCTTCCCTTATAACCAAACTCCCAAGATTTTACTATTTCTGGTTCTAACTCAGGTAAATCATTTACTTCTTGGCCATAGAATCCTTCGATCTTTGGATCGGTCGAAGGATAAAAGAGGATAGAGTTTGAGGTATCAAGTGGTGAATATACTCCTTCATAGGGTTTGTAATAATAGGGATTCCCCTGATCATCTCTTGGAAAAACATAGCCTCCATCTGCACCTCTAGCATATACTTTAAACACGGAAACTCTGGTTACAAATATATCTAAAAATAAAGCCTGATTGGTTGGGGTATTAAAAGCGGTAGCCCAAGTCAATCTAAAATTTTGGTTTTCTTTCGGCTTATAAGCTAATCCAACTTTCGGTGATAACTGGAGACCTTGTTTTTGATCAAGATTAAGATTCCAATTAAAAGGACTATATCCTGAACCATAATCCTGATTATTAAATTCTATAAATTTAGTTAAGCGATCATGTATATCTAATCGTGTTGCCTGTATTAATTCTAACTTTTGATTTAATTTCCAATTTAATTGATAGTAAAAACCAAATTCATTTACAGTATAACGATTATCCTCACTAGCTTCATCAATCCCCTCATCGATATTTTCATCAATTTTACCATCTTTATCATCATCCAATCCATTTGCATATACATAGAAATTATTGCCTCCAAGCCACTTAACGCCTGGCTCTATCTGCTCACCTAAATCATATTGATTATTATTATTTTCATCAACATAATCTGGGAAGCCATTCCCATTTAGATCTACATAGTCATCACTATCAGAATCATTATCAATTTTATCTGCAATTGCACCTAAAACGGAATCATCTGTTGACGCTCCATTTGGGGATCCAAATTGTGTTAAATTATCAGTATCCCATCTTGAATAACCTTCCCCATCATCATACCAGGTATTATCATTTTTATCATCAAAAACATAGGGAGAACCAGCTTCTCCATTCCCATTATTATCTCTTCGATCAAGTAAATTTTTATCAGAGAGGATTGTTCCTCTGGTATCCGGCAGAGTTAAAAAGTAATCTAAGCCCCATACAAATCGAAGATCTCCATTCATCCATTCATTTAAGTGTTGTAATTGAGCACTAAACTTCTTTGATCGATCAAAAATAGTACTCCCTGTCGCTAAATTTCTAGTGGGTCGTTCTAAATCTCCAGAATAACTTGAATTTAAATATGCTTGAAAAAACAAATTTTTATATCTGGTTTTAGCTTGGTAATAGCGATATACCCAGCCATCTGCTAGGTATCTTGCAATACCTGTGATATTTATATTTCTAGCCCATGCATAGCCATGAGAGAGACTAAATGTTAAATCATTACTTGGCTCCCAATCCATACGAAGATCGTATCGGTAATTGCGAACATTAAACTCTGGGAAATCATTTATCCCATCATTATTTGCATCTTTATATATGCTGCTGAGATCTCCGTAATTAATCTTAAAATCTTTCTCATCAAACTCATCAACACCATTCTCGCCAGGGCTAGGAGCACCATTACCATCTAGATCATTATTAGTAAACACATCCCATACCTCAACACTCTCTCCATCAATAATGGTGGTGTTATTATTCAAATTTTCAAATGTCTCTCCATCCCATACGCCATTTCCCTCAGTACCATCAGCATCAGGCGGTATATCACCTGGGTCATCAAAATCACCATCGCCGTTATTATCAACGGCAGGAATACCATCTAAACCAAAATCTAAAAGTACCAGGGTCCCAAATACATCAGCGTATCCTTCTCGAACATCATAATCAAAAACTCCATTCCCATTTAGATCGATAAAAGGTTCATACGGAACATCATAAGCGTTCCCTATGTCATCTTTATATAATCCCCAGTCATTATCATCATCTAATCCATTCGAGCCCCAATTGTCGTTATAAACTCCATTTCCATTTGAATCAAATACTAAATTCCCATTTGAATCATAAGTATAATCTCCAAATCCAAATTTGTGAGCAAGATCAACAATGCTCCAAGTTGAATCAGGATTTGAGTAATTCGTTGTAACAGCAGTCAGATTATCTAAATCAGTCTCAACGCCAAAACGATCTAACCACGCACTTCCTAACTCATCGAGCTCATCAATATGACCATCACCATCATTATCAATACCATCTACCCATGCTTCCTCCTCATCATCAATTCCAATATCGATTTGCTCATCAACGTATCCATCACCATCATTATCGATTCCATCTGCGTAATAATTTCCTATTTTATCTGCAGTTACATACCACAGAACCATACCATTATCTAGTGTATAACGATTAAATTGATCGCTAGAGGCCTCCTGAACCATTTCCTCAGTAATGACAGGGGAACCGGTCTCTCCACCGTTTGCAGATATGTAATCGCCCCAATAATAACCAACCCATGATTCATCTGCTCCATCCACATGCTCAATCATCGAAGATGAAAAAATAGGGTTATTGTCATTTTCCAGTGCTAGTCTACCTCCACGATCTAATCTATCTTGTTTTAAATTAGGACGTCCAATAAAAGCTGGATCATGTCCCTCATATTCATCTTCGTTTACATGAGTCCAATCCTGACCGGATAGAGCGACACCAGAAACTTTAAAACCAAAATTCCCAAATTTATGGGCGGTTCTAAATGTCATTTTTTTTAGTAAATCAGTATTATCTTGAGATAACATTCCACCCTGAACATTAATACTTGTTCCTGTATTTCTTAGGGGGGAAGATGTGACAATGTTTAGTACTCCGCTGTGCGCATTTGGTCCATATAAAGCAGAGGAAGGGCCTAACACTACTTCAATTTGTTCAACATCCTCAAACGAGACAGGTATGACATTATAAGCTGTTAATCTTAATGAGGGTACATTTGCCATTCTGCCGTCAGTAAGAGTCAGCAATCTTGAGCTAAAGGATGAATTAAATCCTCTAGCAGTCATATTATAGCTATCAATTCCAGATTGAGTAAAATCAATTCCTTTTGTCCCCTTTAAATAATCACCTAGGTTTGTATTACTTTCTCTTCGAATTTCAGTTTTTGAAATTACCGAGATTGCAGCAGGTGCATCTTCAACTCTTTCTCTTCTTCTCGAAGCTGTAACAACATAGGTCTCCATTTTAATAGCTTCTCGATCCATGTTTATCTCTAAGAAAATTTCATCGCTATTTAGAGTGATATTTTTCCGAGATTTTTTATAACCCATATATGAGACAGAAACTTTATAATCACCTTTTGTTTCAACTTTTATCAAATACTTTCCCTCTGAATCAGTAGCCGCTCCAAATGACGTTCCATCTATAATCACATTTGCTCCAATAAGAGGAGAATTATTCGTAGAATCCTTTACTATTCCTTTTATGGTATATCCATAAATAGGTACCAATAAGAACAACAGGGTTATAATATGCTTTTTCATAGATTTTGTGCTTAAAAATAAATAGCCTCTTTGTAGAGGCTATTTATTTTATTTACATTCTTTCAAAAAGAAATTATTTCAACAGCAACATCTTTCCTTTTGCATTACGATTATCAGAATTGACTTCATAGAAGTAAACTCCACTAGGGACTTTATTTCCATTAGCGTCTAATCCTCTCCAAGTAATATCGTAAGTTCCAGCATTTAGAGCTGAATTTTGGATGACATTTACCTTTTCACCAAGTATTGAGTATATTGTAACTTTGACCTGGGAATCTTTCTCAGTTGAGAATCGTATTTTTGTTTCTGGATTAAATGGATTCGGAAAATTACCCATTAATTCAAATTTTTCAGCAATCGGCGCACTTTCATCAAGCTCGGTTGATGCTGTATTGGTCCAGAAAGTATTTACTCTTTGAGTAGTCATATCAGGAATACAACTATTATCAACTTCCATTACAAGTCTTCCAGTATTATACTCCGGGTCAAAGTCCCATCCAGAATCATCAACACCACATTCATATTGACAGGCTTGCTGTACACCAATTAATGCCATTGTAGGACCAGCTTGAAAAATATCATTACAAGCATCACCACCACCTGCGCCTGCACAATCAACATAGTCAGAATATAAGCTTGAGCCTACACTACTTCCAATTGCGCCAGCAGTAGTTTCATCTACGTAAATAAATGCGACCATATGAGCCGCTGTAGTTAAGGCGGTTTCTAAATCATCTCCAGCTGCCATAGCACTATCTAAAACCATGGGGAATACTTGCGCTGCCTCAAGGTAATTATAGGTGAAAAAATATCCTGTTGGTGCTAGAGGCTCATCACCACTGAA
>CEUJ01063128.1_pt1 | contig 12801 bp, 12 predicted proteins | sample 361531 | NCBI WGS metagenome assembly CEUJ01 (sample SAMEA2622842, study PRJEB7988) | marine metagenome | biome: marine biome (ENVO:00000447); feature: marine epipelagic mixed layer (ENVO:xxxxxxxxx); material: "saline water (ENVO:00002010), including plankton (ENVO:xxxxxxxx)" | depth 140 m | reverse complement strand
CAAGCATCTCCTTTTTCTGAGTTAACTATTTTAAAAGGAGCAGCCTCTATATCTTTTTTAACAGTCGGATCATCAAAGTTCCTACCTATCAATCGCTTTACTGCAAATATTGTATTTTCTGGATTTGTAACTGCTTGTCTTTTAGCAGGTTGGCCAATTAATTTTTCATTTTCATCAGTGAAAGCAACAACAGATGGTGTAGTTCTTGCACCCTCTGCATTTTCCAGCACCTTAGCCTGACTACCTTCCATTATAGCTACACATGAGTTGGTAGTTCCCAAATCTATTCCAATTATTTTGCTCATATTAATTTACTAGATGTCATATAGGGTTTAAATTCTATTCTACAAGTTTATACATTAATTATTTATCTGCTAAATTATCGTTATTTTCCTCGTTTTTTGTGCTTTTTTCTTCTGATTTTTTGGAAACACCTACTAACGATGGTCTGAGCAGTCGATCCTTTATTGTAAATCCTTTTTGTATTTCTTGAACAATTGTACCTGGCTCTTTTTGATTATCCTCTATTTCCATCATTGCTTGGTGAAAATTAGGATCTAATTTTTTATTCAAACTATCAATTGGTCTAATATTGTTTTTTTCAAAGATTGATAATAAATCTTTGTTAATTATATCTAAATGATCTAGAATTTTTTTAAGAGCATCAGAATTTTTTAAATTCTCATCATTTTCTAAAATTTGTTTTGATCTTTCCAAATTATCAATTAGGTTTAAAGCCTCTTTGGCAAAAGCAAAACCTCCGTACTCAAAAGCTTCAACTTTTTCTTTTTCATATCTTCGTCTTTGATTCTCCATTTCAGCAAAAGTTCTAGCTAATTTATCTTCAAGTTCTAAGATTATTTCCTCAGGCTTTTTTGTTTCTTTTTCCTCAGTATTGTTTGTATCATTTTGAGACGATTGTTTATCTTCACCAGAAATTTCTTCTTTATTTAACTCATTCTCAGAATTTTGTTTTTGATCTTTTTCCATTAAATCTTATATGGTAAGAAAACAAAAAATTTCTAGATGCAAAAATTAAAAATAAAAAAATTATTGATCGGCACTAATAACAAGGGAAAACTAAGAGAAATCAAGGATTTATTGCCAAAAAGACTTAATATTTTTTCTACATCTGATTTTAAACTTAAAAGTCCAATCGAAAATGGTAAATCTTTCGCAGAAAATTCATTAATTAAATCAAAATTTTTTTCTAAAAAAACTAATTTAATTTGTTTAGCTGATGACTCAGGTTTGGAAATCGACATTTTAGATAAAAGACCTGGCATATATTCATCAAGATGGGCAGGTAAAAATTCAAATTTTAAAAAAGCTATAGAAAAGGTTTATAGAGAGATTAATAAAAAAGATAAAAAATGGGAAAATAAAAAAATTAAAGCTCGATTTGTATGTGCTCTTTCTATTAGTTATCTAAATAAAAATATAGCATGTGTTATTGGAAAAGTGGAAGGGCATATCTCACAGAAACCAAAAGGAAGTAATGGTTTTGGATATGATCCAATATTTATTCCTGATAAAGGGAGAAAAACTTTTGCTGAAATGAAATCATCTTTAAAATACAGAATAGATCATAGGTCTAAAGCATTTAAAAAAATTAAAAAATTTCTTTAAGTAAACCATCTTCAATTTTATAAAAGTTGAGTCTATGATTTATTTTGTTATCCTTAATATCAAAAATTCCTATTTTACCTTTAAAAGAGTTCTTTTTTTTAAAAATCTTATCAATATTTGAAAGGTCATATTTTAAAGATAGATAGTATATCAAGCCAACTAAATCATAACTTAGTAGATTTAAATGACTTGGTTTTTCATTAAATTTGTTTAAAAATTTATTTTCAAACTCTTCAAGGTTTCCTTTATTAATAGATGGATAAAAAATTGGTTGAATAGTCTTTTCATTAAGTAGATCTTTTTCAAACCATTGATTAAATGTAATAATGTATTTTTCTTTTGGTGAAACGTCGGTATAAAGCAAAGAAGTGATAACACTTTTTAAACTCTCCTCAAAATCTGCGATAATTACAGAGTCAAATTTTACATTTCCAATAGTGTATTTTTTTTTCAAATTTTCTAATATTTTTTCTTTGTTAGCAATATCAGAATTTTCAATTCTATAAATTTCATCTATAAGATTTTGTTTTCTTATATTATAATTAGTAATTTCCTCAATTTGCTGAGTTAATTTTGTTGGTTCTCTGTCGTAATTATAATATTTCAAAATTTTTAGCTTTGAGTCCTTCAAAGCTTTTTTAATCTCCTTATCGTAATTTGTAGTAGGACTTAAAATAATACTTTTATCTAAATTGTTAGAAACAATAAATTTCTTTATAGTGTTAAGTTGTGATGTAGAGTTAACACCACTAGCAATAACATTTTTAGGAAGATTAATAGTTTTGTTTGTAAGAGATAAAAAAATTATATCGTCTACTTCATTAAGATACGTCAAACTTTCATGAAAAATTGGACCAATGATTATTTTGACTCCTAATTCTTTTAATTCAATGGCAGACCTCAATGTTTTATTTGGATTTGAATTTGTATTTTTTGGAAATATTTCAATTTTATTACTATCAATATCTTCCAAAGCCATTATTGAGGATTTGATAATTGATTGTCCTAATTGCTTATTTTCTCCAGTCATAGGTATTAACAATCCGATTTTAATTTTTTCTTCTGCAAATAGATGAAGTGATTGCGTAAATAACAAAATACAAAATATACAAAGAAAATTTAAAAATTTATGCATTTTAATGATACTATATTATTTTAATTACAATTATGATTGTAAATTCCAATTCACTCAAGAAAGATTTTAAAAAAGGCTTGTATTTAGTACCCACCCCGATTGGAAATTTGGCAGATATTACTCTCAGGGCAGTTGAAGTTTTGAAAAATTCAGATCATATTTTATGTGAAGACACTAGAGTATCAAGAAATTTGCTTGAGAAATACAATATTAGATCAAAATTAATTTCGTATCATAAATTTAATGAAAAAAAAAGTTTGCTTAAAATTATTCAACTTTTAAAAAAAAATTTAATAATTTCTTTAATCTCTGATGCTGGAACCCCAACAATATCAGATCCAGGTGCTATATTAATAAACGAATGTTTAAAAAATAATATAGATATTATACCTTTGCCAGGAGCATCAGCTGTTTCAACAGCTATTTCTTCGAGTGGTTTTTCTGATAAATATTTTTTTTATGGTTTTTTTCCAGATAATATAAAAAATTTAAGTCAAGATCTTGAAAATTTATCAAAAATAAATTCATCAATAATTTTTTTTGTTTCAGGAAAGAAAATGAATAGAATTATTCCTTTTTTGAAAAAAAACTTTTCACAAAGAAAAATTCTGATCTGTAGAGAAATTTCTAAAATTTACGAGGAATTCATTAGAGCTGAAATTGATGATTTAAAAATATTCAGTAGGGAACTTAAAGGTGAAATAACAATTGTAATATCTGAAAAAAAAAATAATAAAAATTTATCACAAAATTTAAGTGAATCAGATAAAGTACTAATCAAAAAAATGATAAATAAACTAAGCACTAAAGAAATCATTAATCTAATGCAAAGAAACTCTAAAATTTCAAAAAAAGAAATATACAATTACTGTTTAACCATAAAAAATGAAAAATAAATTTTTAATATTATTATTTATAGGTCTAATCTTTAATGCATGTGTTGGTGTTTCATCTAAGGGAATATTTGGCACTGGTGTAAGTGTGGCGCTTGATCCAAGAACACTTGGAACTCAAATTGATGACTCGATTATGCAAAAAAATCTTTCAGCACGAATTTTAATAATGGATAAAAATTATTTTTTAAAAGTAAAATCAAAAGTTCTTGATGGTAGAATTTTTTTAACTGGAAAAGTAGGAAATCCAGAGGAAAAATTAAAACTTACAAAATTAGCATGGGAGACCGAGGGAGCAAGATCTGTCAGGAACGATATAAAAATTAAAGAGGAATTTAATTTTAAGCAATCAGCTAAAGATATTCTTATTACCTCTCAGCTCAGAACAGCTTTAATTTTAAATAAAAAGATAAAAGCTACAAACTACCAAATTGATACATATAAAAAAAAAATTTATATATATGGTATATCATTAAACTCTGAGGAAAAAAATCTGGTCTTAGATGAGGCTAAAGAGATTTTGGATGTTGAAGATGTAATAGCAAGTATACTCCTTGTTGAAGATTTAAGAATTCAAAAAAATTAACTCATTTTTTTGTAGTCAATTACGTCTGCAGAATATGCAGCTATTGATGCTAGATTTAAAATTTCTGATGTTGAGCTTCTTAATGGTGCTATCTCAATAGGCAACCCTAAGCCTATGAGTAAAGGTCCAATTACTTTTGCGTCACCAAGTGTTTTCATCATCTTATATGAAATTGCAGCGCTATGTTGCCCAGGCATTATTAGAATATTAGCATTTCCAACTATTTTCGAAAATGGATAAAGACTTTTATATTCATCGTTAAGAGCTACATCTGGTTGCATATCTCCATCAAATTCAAAATCGACTTTCCTTTCACTTAAAATCTCAACAGCTTTTTTAATATGTTTTGTTCGGCTGGTAAGAGGCTGACCAAAAGTTGAGTGAGAAACAAAAGCCACTTTTGGGTCAAAACCGAATAATCTAACCACACGAGCAGCCGATATTGCAATTTCAGCCATTTGTTCAGAATTTGGATATTCATGAACACTTGTATCTCCTACAAATATAGTCTTACCTTTATGGACAACTAAATTTAGTCCAAACATTATTTCTCCTGCTCGAGGTTTAACGACTTGCTTAATTTTTTCTAATGAAGCACCAAATCTTCTAGTATTCCCAGTCACTGCACCATCTGCATCGCCACAAGCAACCATACAAGATGACCAAATTACCCTATCATTTCTTATCAATCGATCACAATCCCATTCTAGTAATCCTTGCTCTCTTTGAAGTTTTTTAAAAAGATATTTAACATATTTATCTCTTTTTTCTTTGTCTTTAGAATTAGAAATCTCTATGTCAAAATTTTCATTATATCCTATATTTTTAATTTGCTCTTTAATTTTTTCCTTTTTACCGACTAAAATAGGGATTCCTAATTTTGAATTTTTAAAAGCAATAGCTGCTCTTAGAGTATTTTCATCCTCACCATCAGTAAAAACAATTTTTTTCTGATTTTTTTTTATATAACTGTTAATACCTTGCATAATAGTGACAGTCGGGTCTAACCTCTGTTTTAGTTTTTCTTGATATAAATCAAAATTATTTATTTTTTTTCTAGCTACCCCAGTATCCATAGCAGCTTTTGCTACTGCGGCCGGTATAATACTAATTAATCTTGGATCAAATGTTGAGGGGATAATGTAGTTTTTACCATAATGTGGCCGTTCACCACCCATTGCTGCAACTACTTCATCTGGAACACTTTGTCTTGCAAGCTGCGCTATTGCATTAGCTGCAGCTATTTTCATTTCTTCATTGATAGTTTTAGATCTAACATCCAATGCGCCACGAAATATGTAAGGAAAACCAATTAAATTATTTACTTGGTTAGGATAATCTGATCTTCCTGTTGCAATTATAGCATCACTTCGAACCTCCTCAACCTCCTCAGGTGTAATTTCTGGATCAGGATTTGCACATGCAAAAATTATGGGATTTTTTGCCATTTTTTTGACCATACTTTTAGTTAAAGCTCCTTTTGCTGAAAGACCTAAAAAAACATCAGCTTTATTTATTGCATCATTTAGTGTTCGGTCTTTTGTATTAATAGCGTGGTTTGCTTTCCATTGATTTAAACTTTTTCTGCCTTCGTAAATAACTCCTTTACGATCTACCATTTTTATATTTTTTTTGGGTACTCCACTTTTTTTAAACAAATTTGCGCAAGCCATAGCTGAAGCTCCAGCCCCATTAATCACTATTTTAATTTTTTTGATTGATTTTTTATTTATATCTAAGGCATTTATTAAAGCAGCAGTTGTAATAATTGCTGTACCGTGCTGATCATCATGAAAGACTGGAATATCTAATATTTTTTTTAATTTTTCCTCGATTATAAAACATTCAGGTGCAGCAATATCTTCAAGATTTATCCCACCAAAAGAGGGAGCAAAATTTTTTATAGAATTAATTATCTCATCTGAGTTCTTAGAATCTATCTCCAAATCTATCGAATCTATATCGGCAAATCTTTTGAACAGTACCGCTTTACCCTCCATCACTGGTTTAGAAGCTAATGCACCCAAATCACCCATGCCTAAGATTGCTGATCCATTACTTATTACGGCCACTAAATTTCCTTTACTAGTGTAATCATATGCTGCTTCAGCATTTTCACTTATTTTCCTGACTGGAACAGCTACACCGGGGGAATATGCAAGCGCCAAATCTCTTTTTGTTGTCATGTTCTTTGAAGCTATAATTTCAATCTTACCTGGCTTTTTATAACTATGAAAATCCAAAGCCTCTTTATCAGTATAATGATCTATTTTTGTTTTTTTCATTTACGTTAATTAGGTGTACAAAAGGGGTAAATTTAAGACTAATATGATTTATGAATTTAGTTAAGTCAACAGGGACTTTTGGATTTTATACGATAATCAGCAGATTATTAGGCTATTTAAGAGATATATTGATTGCTATTTTTCTTGGAACTGGACTTTTGGCTGATGCTTTTTTTGTTGCTTTCAGAATACCAAATACTTTTAGAAGATTATTTGCAGAAGGAACTTTTAATGCAGCTTTTGTACCTAGCTATACCTCTGAAAATATAAGAAGCAAATTAAAATCCCAAAAATTTGCTAATGACATCTTTAGTATTTTATTTTTAGGACTTTTATTCATAGTTTTAATTGCTGAAATTTTTATGCCTGTTCTTGTTGGTTTAATAGCACCAGGTTTTAATTCTGATAATCAGAAAATTGAGATAGCTGTAACTTTAACTCGAATTACCTTTCCTTTTTTGTTGTTTGTTAGTTTATCATCTTTTTTTGCAGCAATACTAAATTCTCACAACAAATTTGCTGCAGCTTCGGCAGCTCCAATTATTCTAAATATAGTTTTAGTTGGAATTTTACTTTTTGCAAAGTTTCTTAATGATAATCTTATTTATTTTCTTTCTTATGGTGTTTCAATAGCAGGTTTTTTACAAATAATTTTTTTACTTAAATTTGTAAAAAGATTTTACTCAGTGGAACTTAGATTAAAAATTAGATTCAGTGAAAAAATAAAAAAATTTTTTAAAAAATTAGTTCCAAGTATTTTTTCTTCAGGTGTAACTCAAATTAATATACTGGTAGGAACTATTATAGCCTCGTTTCAAGCAAGCGCAGTTTCTTATCTATACTATGCAGATAGAATTTATCAGATTAACCTTGCAATTGCTGGCATAGCAATTGGAGTGGTGATTTTACCCCAGCTTTCAAAATATGTTGAACTTAAAAAGAAAAATAAAATAATTCAAATCCAGAATAAAGCATTAGAGTTAAGTTTGTTCCTAAGTTTACCAGCTTCAATTGCTTTAATATTAGCTTCTAATGAAATTGTTTCAGCTTTATTTGGATATGGCTCATTTAGTGATAAAGCAGTCTCAAATTCTGCAAAAGCTCTCTATTATTTTAGTTTTGGTTTACCAGCATTTGCATTTATAAAAGTTTTTTCAACTTTTTTCTTTGCAAATAATGATACCAAAACTCCGTTTTATATTTCTTTAATATCAGTTCTATTAAATATTTTAATCAGTATCTATTATTTCAAAACTGTTGGATTTATCATCATTCCAATTGCTACTACTATTTCATCTTGGTTTAATGCACTAATTTTATTTATCTTCTTAAAAAATAAAAACCTTTTTGAATTTGAAAATTTGTTTATTATTAAATTTCTAAAAATAGTTTTTGCGTCAATTCTTATGGGTTTGTTTTTCAATTATTTGATTTTTGTTTTTCAAAACAAACTTCAATATAACTTTGACCTTAAGTTCTTATATTTAATTTTAAGTGTTTTATTGGCTTTTATTTTTTATTTGATTGTATCTTTTTTTATCAGAGCTTTTAATTACAGAGATCTTCAATTAAAGTATTAAAATATGGAAAAAAAAATATTCTCTGGAGTCCAACCAACTGGTAATTTGCATTTGGGCAATTATTTGGGAGCGATTAAAAATTTTGTTAATCTAAATAGTGACAAAAAAAACAAATGTGTTTTTTGTGTAGTAGATCTCCACGCAATAACAGTAAAACAAGATCCTCAGGAACTGAGAAAAAATATTGAAGAAACAGTTGCAACTTTTATCGCAAGTGGAATTGATCCTAATAAAAGTATTATTTTTAATCAATCAAAAGTTAAAGCTCATTCAGAAGCTGCGTGGATATTAAGTTGTGTCGCAAGAATGGGCTGGTTAAATAGAATGACTCAGTTTAAAGAAAAAGCGGGCAAGGATAAGGAGAAAGCTAGTGTCGGTCTATATTCATATCCGGTTTTGATGGCAGCAGATATTTTGTTGTATGATACAACTCATGTACCAGTAGGTGATGATCAAAAACAACATTTAGAACTTTGTAGGGATATTGCTTTAAAATTTAATAATGATTTTAATGTAGAAAATTTTTTTCAAATACCAGAACCATTAATTCAGAAAGAGTTTTCAAGAATAATGAGTTTAAAAGATGGACAAAAAAAAATGAGCAAGTCAGATTTATCAGACTTGAGCCGTATAAACTTAACAGATGAAAAAGATGATATTATAAACAAAATTAAAAAAGCTAAGACTGATCCGTTACCAATGCCAGCAAATATTGATGAACTAAATAACAGATTTGAAGCTAGAAATTTAATAGGAATATATTCTAGTCTAACTGATACAAGTTTACAAAAAACTATAGATAATTTTTCAGGAAAAAATTTTTCAGAATTTAAAGAAAACCTTTCTCAGGTTTTGGAAGATAAAATTTATCCTATATCAATTGAAATCAAGAAATTACTTAAAGAAAAAGATTATTTAGAAAGTATACTTTCTGAGGGTTGTGTTAAGGCTAATGATATTGCATCAAAAAAAATAAAAAAAATTCACGAAATTGTAGGTTTTTAACTTTTTTTTTAATAACGAGTTTAAATTTTTTAATAATTGTCTATATATAAAGGATAATGTTCGTTCAAACTGAAATAACCCCTAATCCAAATTCCCTTAAGTTTTTGCCAGGTAAAGTTGTTTCAAATCAGGGATCTTTTGAAATTACAAAAAAAGATGATACTGACAATGAGTTAATAAGAAATTTACTAGCTATCAAAGGTGTTGAAGGAATTTTTTTAAGTAGAGATTTTATTTCTATAAACAAATATAACTCAGTGCCTTGGGATGAGATTAAACATATTGTGATATCATTAATAAATGATTTTTACTCAAGTGGAAGAGAGTGTGTGATCGATAATGAATTAAAAGTTTCCCAGGAAAATTATCAGGATATAGAAAAAAAAATTGTAAAAATTTTAAATGAAAAAATAAGACCAGCAGTAGCTAGAGATGGTGGTGACATTAGATTTAAAGAATTTAAAAACGGTATAGTTAAAGTTCAATTACAAGGTAGCTGCTCAGGCTGCCCAAGCTCAACAATGACACTAAAACAAGGAGTTCAAAACTTACTTTGTCATTATTTGCCTGAGGTAAAGGGAGTTGAGGCCGTATAATATGAGAAGAAAATACTATTCATCAAAAAAAAAAATTTTAAAATTTTTATATGAAAGGGAACTAGAAACGTTTCCAAGAATTATTGTTAGTTGTATTTTAGTTATCTCTTTTTTTTATTCAATGCCAGTAATAATAAATTTTACAAACAAAAATATGATTGCTAAAAAAGAGTTTCAAAATAATTCAAAAGCTATATTGGCATATACATTAAACAAAAAATCTTCGGTGTCTGAAAATGAGAATATAACTTTAGATGAAAGAGATTTGCTAGTTGATATTTTTAATTTAAACGACCTACAAGGTGATACTGTTCGATTAAGTGCATCAACTATTAAACAGTTATTCGAAGACACAGGATATAAATTGAGGGATGTAAGAAAAAAAAAATTAGTTAAACCTGTTGCTTTAACATTGTTACCTAATGAAATTAAATTAATAGAAAATACTAAAAAGAGGAAAGAATTCTTTATTCAAATTGTTCTGCCTTTGATTTTAAAGGAGAATAATAATATTAAGCAAGATAGAAAAAGATTATTCACAATTATAAACAAGAATAATAATAACGAACTTGAAAAAAAATGGCTTGAAAAAAAATATAAACAATATGGTGTTTTATCTAAAGATTTATCAGAATTGAAAATAAGAATGGATGAAATACCCGTCTCATTAGCGATAGCTCAAGCTGCAAAAGAAACTGGATGGGGAACTTCAAGATTCGCACAAGAGGGCAATGCTCTTTTTGGACAATGGACATGGTCTGGAGAAGGATTAAAACCAAAAGAGGCTGATAAAAATGAGGGTCATAAAGTAATGAAATTTAACGTTCTACAAGCCTCAGTTAGAGCTTACCAAAGAAATTTAAATACTCATTCGTCTTATAAAGATTTTAGAAAAGCTAGAGCAGAGCTTAGAGATCTTGATAAACCGCTTGATAGCATAACTTTATCCAAATATTTAGATAAGTATGCTGAGACTGGAAGTTTATATGTAGACGTTTTAAAAAAAATTATCGAGCAAAATAGATTAAAAGATTTTGACGATGCAAAATTACTTCCATCAAGCATTGAACTTGAAAGTCTAATTTAGTTTTACGGTAAACTGAGTTCCAAACCATCTCCATTTATCCCCATCTTTTAATGAACAATTGATTCTTCCCCGTCTAGGTTTAAATGCCTCTCTAAATTTTATATAAAGTTTATTATTTTCAATATTTATTATGGATTTTTCCCATAGATCTCCTTCGTTTGAGAAACAATTAATTTTTTCTATGTTTTGTTGATTTTCAAAAAATTCAACAAAAAACTTTGGTGGATTTTTATCATTTAAAATCATTTTTTCCTCAGGCTTTAAATTCTTATACTCCAGTGGGAACAAGTTGATTATAGAATTAAATCTTTCAATTTCTCCATATTTCTCATTAATAGGAAATCTTGGTAATTCAAATTTTTCCTTATTAACATCTATTACCCCAGAATGTTGTCCAAAAGATAAACTAAAATTTTTAGCAATATAATCTTTCATGTATTTTGAATATTCACCAAAAGGATAAGAGAACATTGAGGGTATATAACCAATCTTTTTTTTAAAGATTTCGTTTGCTTTTTCTATGTCTCTAAGGAATTCATCGTTCGTTTTGTCAATTAAATATTCGTGGGAGTGTGAGTGGTGACCTATTACAGCGAATTGCTCGTTTTCAATTTCTCTAATTTGATCCCAAGTCATATAACCATTTTTTCCAACCGGTTCAGTTGAAACAAATAATATAAAAGGTATTTTATTTTTTTTTAAGTATGGCCAAGCTTCAGTATAAAATGATGTATAAGCATCATCAATAGTTATAAGTATTTTCTTTTGTTTTTTTGGAACATCAAAATTTTTTTCAAAATTTTTTGGATCAATAAAGTCAAATGCTGAAAGTTTTATTATTTCCATTTGTTTTTTAAATACGGACATCTGAATATTTGTTGATGGATATTTTGACTCATTAAATCTATGGTACATTATTGATAAAACTCCTTCATCTTTTGAATAAGTTTTGCTATTATCTTCTTGTGCTAAAGAATTAAATGAAAATAAAAAAATTATAATGAACAAACTAATAATTGATGCTTCTAAAGAAAATATTTTTTTAATGATCATTAGTAAAAAAGATATTTATAATATTAGTCATAAAAATAGCAAAACTAATTATGAAAAATTAGTGATTTTTATAAAAGAATTTCTTGACTCAAAAAAACTGGAAATTAGTAATATTTCAGCACTTTATGTCAACAGGGGACCAGGTAGTTTTGCTGGAATAAGAAACTCCCTTTCAATAGTAAAAGCTATACATTTGGCAAAAAAAATTGACTACTATTGCTATAGTTTTCGAGATTTTGAAAATTCGAGAAATATAAAATATGAAAATATCCCCAATCTATGCGATAAATTTAAAGTTAAAAAAAATTTGATTAATCCTATTTATTTAAGTTAAAATTAAGAATGACAGATAAGTTAGAACAAAAATTTGAGGTTAAAGGAGTTAAACTTACCGATCAAAGAAGAATAATTGCAAGAGTAATTCTTGAGTCCAAAGAGGCCTACGGGGAGTCAGATCATCCTGATGTTGATGAATTATACAATAGAGTTTCCAAAATTGATCCAAAGATAAGTATTGCAACAGTTTACAGAACAGTTAAGCTTTTTGAAGAAGCTGGAATTTTAGTTAAACATGATTTTAAGGGTGGAAAAGCTAGATATGAATTACATGATGATCATAATCATTTGATTGATATTAAAACTGGTGAAATTATAGAATTTGTAGATGAAGAAATTAATAAATTACAAAAAAAAGTTGCAGAAAGATATGGATACAATCTTGTTGATCACAAACTAGAATTATATGGGATAAAGAAAAAATCCCAATAAGCATGGCACAAAAAATTTTTATAAAAACATTTGGTTGTCAGATGAATGAATACGACTCAAATCGTATTTATGATACGGTCAAAAAAATTGGGTTTGAAAAAACAAATAACTATGAAGAAGCAAATTGTTATCTTTTGAATACTTGTCATATTAGAGACAAGGCAAAAGAAAAAGTTTATCATGA
>CEUJ01143564.1_pt1 | contig 12812 bp, 14 predicted proteins | sample 361531 | NCBI WGS metagenome assembly CEUJ01 (sample SAMEA2622842, study PRJEB7988) | marine metagenome | biome: marine biome (ENVO:00000447); feature: marine epipelagic mixed layer (ENVO:xxxxxxxxx); material: "saline water (ENVO:00002010), including plankton (ENVO:xxxxxxxx)" | depth 140 m | reverse complement strand
AAAATACTTTTCGACTTTTTGGTAGAACTTGAGAACTACTTCGGCGTTTTCCTTTATATGTGGACCGTCATATATTCTTTTAATAAAATATGTAAAATGTTTACTAATTACTACGTTCGTATCATCACGCAGTGCATAAATATACATATCCTGAGCACTCGGTGGTACTATAGAGCAATCGTCTAAGGTAGGGCATTCACGTGGATGAGTGTGAAAAGTTTGATTGTCGTTAGGAAGCTGAACAGCATCAATTGACCCAAGATTCATGATCTCAGGTATTAATTTTATACGATTACCGAATTGATTACTTCTAAAAACACCAGAAATTTCGATTTTTTCTTTGTTTGAACGTTTTCCTAGTCTTGCAAACTCACTTAAATCTAACAACTTTTCCATTTTTGTACTCATTAGAAAAAAGTATGGCTCAGATGCGAGACTTTTTTCAAAATAAAATATAATATACAAAGAAAAATGGAGAATGAAAACACAAGAAAACGGAATTTAGAAATGAAAAACTGTGTGAATCAAGAATCCAGTAAGCGCCACTCCGTAGGAGAACAAGTAGTCGCTAATTATCTAGACGAATGTGGTATTAAATACTTATTCGACGTCTCATGTGGGGTGAAAGGTATTAAAAATGGATTACTTCGTTTCGATTTTGTCGTTCCGTTGGAACAAGACAGAGATACTTTTGACGATATATTAGAAGGTAAAAATAATAATTATGCTGTAATTGAATACAATGGTATATTTCATTATCACTTAATTATGGGGAAAACTTCAAAATATACCTTATGTAAGCAACAATTTAATGATTACCTAAAATCAATTTACTGTGAAAAAAGAAATGTGAAAATTCTATGGCTACCGTATTGGAAACATGTCAAAACAGTTAAAGAAGAATTGAATTGTTTTTTATCCAACTTGTCAATTACTCCGAAAATTACGTTGAAATAGCGTGACTATACGGAACTTTTTTTTTCGTTTGTAAACTAAAAATGGGACAGATCGGATGCACGCTTTTGGGAGTTGGCTGTGGGCCCCGTGAAAGTGCTTTACCTGAAATTGTTGAAGAAAAGGATCGAGTTGAAAAAGCTTTGGATATGCGATACTCAGGCGACTATCCGTACATATGCTGGAAACTAGTGGGGAGCAATCCAGATAATGCTTCTGACTGGGATAACGCTTGGCACGCAGACGGAGCCTCTCAACTAATTGACCCAGCTCTACTAGATCAAGAAAGAGCTGATGATTTGCAATACGATATGTGTGCCTGTAAGGCCAGAGATGCGTATCTCAGTGGTGGTGGACAGTATAAAGGAGAAGCCAATAGTACTGCTCGTTATAAATGGACACAATTCAAAGATGAAGCTTTCACTTCCTGGGATTTCGCTACAGACTGTGCTTCTGCTGACATACGCAGAAATAGAATCAAGACTGCCTATCATGACTATGCTAGAATTGTTATGCGTCATAAATAAGTTCTAATCACCGAAAAAAATGGATGATTATTCACTACTCAATGTATCACCTAATGCGACAAAAGACGAAATTGTAAAGGCTTTCAGGAGAGTCGCTCTACAGTCTCATCCTGATAAAAATGGAACGAATGAAGATTTTCAAATGATACACGATGCGTACCAAAGACTACTGGACAAAAAAAAAGATGAACAATTTCTAGGTAGATCCGATCCTCTTTCGCGAAGATTCGAAAATGAAAATATTGAAAAATTTGATGGAATCACTATAGTTAATCAAGAAATAGACAATGAAGGTAACACTGTTAACTATCTATATAAATTTTTCACTGATAACTCTGTCACTAAAATAAAAATTTAAAACACTTAAGACGTCGACAATATAAATACAAAAAAATCTAAATTTTAAAAAAAAAATGACTACCAAAACTGTGCGTGGAGACTTCATAACCGCGACTAAATGCATTCGAACTCATGACTTGAAAATCGATGGAAAATTTTCACTTCCTCACGAGCCAACAGATGGTGATGTACTCACTTATCATGCATCTACAGACACGTGGAAACCTACTGCTCCAGCTTCCGCATCCACCTTCCCCGCTGTTGTTGGCGGAACCGTCGGTGACGTATTGACGATTCACGATGATGGCAGTGGTGCTAAAGCTGAATGGAAGCCAGCTCCGGAAGAACTTCCCGCTATTGGAGCTGTCGGTGAAATATTGACGGTCACCGATGACGGCAGTGGTGCTAAAGCTGAATGGAAACCAGCTCCGGAGGAACTTCCCGCTACTATTGGAGCTGTCGGTGAAATATTGACAGTCAGAGATGATGGCGATGGTGCTAAAGCTTCATGGGGCACAGCGCCGGGAGCACTCCCCGCTATTGGAGCTGAAGGTGAAATATTGACGGTCTGTCCCTCTCAGTATAGCAGTGGTGTCCTCGAACCTAAATGGAAACCAGCACCTTGGTATGTTCCCGATTTTAGCGATGCCGGCGTCAATGACACTTTGCTTGTTCAGAAAAATAGCCAGCAAGAGAATATACTTGAATGGGGTCCACCTCCTGCAACATCTCTCGCTTGGTTTCCCGATTATAGCATTAGCAGCATCGGTGACACTTTGAAGGTTAACAGAAATAGCCAGAATCAGGTTATACTTGAATGGGGTCCACCTCCTTCACAACTCCCCGCTTTTGGGACCGGGACTGCTATCGGTCACGTATTGGCGATTGGTGTTGATAACAATAGTAATCTTCAAGCTCAATGGGTCCAGTCTCCAGGTCTTACCACTAATCAAACATTTTTTCTACGTAAAATATATCAATGGGTGACTGATACATATCAAGCTGGGTCTGTTACGCCGCTTGATACAACTACTTTCCCCTGGAATATAGCCTCAAATCCATTTTAGGCTCTAGTGGATGAAAGATTACTATTGGCAAAGGTTATACTATAAAATTATCAAAATATGTTACGAAAATGAAAATAATTTAAACCTCGAAAAGTACGATTGTTATCGGTGCATCACTCCTCCACGTATATCTGTTTTAGACTATATGGCTTACCTAGAGACTTGGTGGCAACCAAGTGATTCAACAACCTTTGGAGTTGCCGAAGCTCTTCTTGAGCGATTTCTCAAAGTTCAAAAATTATACTTAAAATTCAATAACGTTCATCGAATTCTACTTGTCACATTACTCATTGCGACAAAGTGGAATGACGATTTTCTTAAGCCTCTACAATATTACGCTAAAATTGGCGGTGTAGACAAGAAAGAGTTGAGTAGTTTAGAAAGAAAATTTCTAAAGCATCTCAATTATAATATTTTCGTAAATAATTTATCGTGACAAGTAAAAAAAAATGAATTATACAGCAAGACAAGCTTTTCACAATTCGAATCAAGTGTTAAATAACTTTGAAGCTGTGTATGTACATATTTCTTTCATGTGTATGGAGAGTATTCGCAGGTACTCTGAGTTTCACTTCAATAACTGTACTTTTACGATACCGACATACATAATGGGTTTCGCAATATACGATTTTCAACGTATTAAAAAACGCTTGAAGCAGCATTTAAGAGATCTAGAATATAAAGTGAAGACTTCGAAAACCAATTCAGCTGTAATTTGTATTTCTTGGGCGCATATAGCGAAAACGATTGCTCCAGATGGTTCGATTCGATCGTAAAATGGCTCTAGGAAAATGAGTAGATTTTTGGAAGATGCGAAACTTGATAAAATTGTGAATGACCTTCCGGAGTGTATTATTAGTAAAAAAACACTGAGACTTCTGTTTAAGAAACAGTACATTCAGCGTTCAGCGCCCTGGCTTGCTAAGCGTCAGGGCATTCTTACAGCTAGCGACTGTGCGTCTGCACTTGGACTAAACAAATATCAAAGTCGAAGTGACTTAATTTTGAAAAAAGCTGGTTTGAACAAAGATTCCAATAATTCTGCAAGTGATAATCAAGCTATGAACCACGGAATTCAATACGAAGATGAAGCAGCTGATATATACAGATGTCAAAATCCACACCTTGCTCCTTTTTTTGAAATAGGTTTAGTCATGCATGAGAAGCATTCATTTCTCGGTGCATCACCAGATAGAGTGACGAAGGATGGCATCTTGATTGAAATTAAAGTCAAAATGCTATTTTTGGAGTCAGTTTACGTGTATTCAATCCTCTTTTGTTAAGAATTCTTCTTCGATCGGCTTGAACTGAGGGCGCTGTAGACTCTCCGGTTGTTGTTATAGTAACTGCTTTTGGCTTCATTGTTGTGTAAAGATAATAACTCAGTAATGTCAGAGCTATCACAAGAATAGCTACAGTGAGACCACGTGTTGCAACCGTCATTTTATTATTAGCGAAGAAAAAAAAAAAAGTACACCCTAGTGCCCTCTTCGCCGCGAGATCACGAAGGAAGTCCCGAAGCACTACATGCCGCAACTTCAATTGTCAATGGAGGTGTTGGACTTGGACATCTGTCACTTTGTGCAATACCGACCTCACCAGTCAGACTTTGATCCAATGCAGTTGGAAGTGACGATTGTTGAGCGTGATAGAATGTGGTTTGAAGAAAATTTGCCTTTGATGCAAAAGTTTATATCCGACCTGGAATCATTCAAAAGGGATTACAATTCATATTTGTATTCTATACTTCCAAAAAGCACAGAAAATCCAGCGAAAAAACGAAAGCGAGAAGAATGTTCGAATTGTATGATTCAAAACTACGATGAATTAAAAAATGAAAAGGATACATATATTGAACTGTAAAAATACATGACAAAAAAAAACATAAATTACGAAAAATGACACGACGAGTTTCAAGTGAAAATCATAAAGAATATAAGAAAACTCGAAAATCAAGAGGTCGAAAATCAAGAAGTGACAGAAGTGTAGCAAATCCCTTTCGACTTGTTGAACAAGTTGGTGGGAAAGCTTTAGCGAAATTCATGGTAGCAAAACAAGAACAACAAGAACGTCTAGATAATTTAGAGCGAGTAGCATACGATACTAAACACATTACTCATCATAGAACCGGAAAAGTTCTAGAAGTTGATTTTGATAATCTCCGAATAAGTAAAATAGCAAATGCAAAACTTCAATATAGAATTTTAGAATTTTTCCGTAACGTTGCAAGTTTACCGTATGAGGTAGGTGGATTCCTTGATTTTGATGACGGTACTAAAAGTGATATAGGTAAAAAAAAAATTAGACTTCTAACTTACTTTGGCAAGGCCACATCTGTCGATTTTCCCAACTTAGACTACGAGATAGAATGGCATACGCATCCCGACGACCCTCCCGGTGTCTACAATCCTCCGTCTGGTGATGACATTATTGGAATCTTGAGAGCTGCTTTGACATTAGGAACCCAGCTAAGCCTTGTAATGTCAAAACATTATTTATATGTGATGTATCCAAGTGGTTTACTCTTACACACTTACAGTAGAATGTCTGAAGCAGAGAGAAAGAAAACTGACGCTAAAATACGTCGAACCACCGACGATGCATACGACATTAGTAAAAGTACAGGCAACAGAAGCTATTTTGAAAAGGCGATGCACGAAGCTGGATTTGAATTTACTGAATATAAGTTTGGTAATAAAAGTCATTGGTTCCCACATATGAGTGGTACGTCACTAACACTATCAGCGAAAAATAAGGATGGAGAATGGGTAGATATTCCAGAGAATAGATTTAGACTTCCTATTCATGTGGTTACAATCGATTAAAATCTAGTGGTTCTTATTAAGTCGTCATCGTCACTCCTTTCTGTAAATGGTTTTGCCCCTTCGGCTGATATAAAACTATCGACGTTAAATCCTTGCTTAAATGGTAAATTCGTTTGCTTTCTTTTTGTTGATACATACACTCCTTGCTTTGAAATTGGATTAGAAAATGGAGGTATGAAATCTGAACTATCCTGTGGCCTGGTTATGTCTAATTCTTTCTTGTATTTTATAGCGTCTTGAAACTGTATATCTGCAGATCTTTTACCCATGGACACCACGATGTCCTTTATTATTTCATCACTAAAATCAAATCCACTTTCTCTTGCAAAATCTTTTTGCTTTTCAAATTCAGAGTTTATCCAAATAGAACTCATTTCTGAACCTTTTTGTCCTAACTCATTTTTGATGTAGTCGTCTATCTCTTGTTTTGTAGCCTCGATTGCATCAGGATATGTATTCATAGTACTTATCTGACTTAGCATTATTTTTTAAAACCTATATAATTTTTTTTTAAGTATTTTTTGTCTTATTTTATTCCCAAATGGAAGATATTATATTGCAATTAGCTGCGTTGACTTCCCGTGTCACGGAACTAGAGAATAAATTAGGAAGCGGAGAAGAATCGTTAGGTGCCACCATAGACGGTTGGTATCCTTTATTCATAAAGAAGGAAAATGCTGAGAGATGGCTTCAGGAAAATGTAACCGATATCATTCGGTCAAATTTACACAAAGCACAAACTCGCGCAGATTACATAAAAATGAAAGAGGATTCGACAATTGGCAAAAAATACAAAGTCGTAAGCGTAGGTTATAATTGTGATATTGAAAAATCGACCGGATGGCCGTGTGGTGATATCATGTATACTTGCTGTGATATCGAAAATGGCATTTCCCCAATCTTAACTTACATATACAATGGAATCGACGTAGAAAGTACCTGTAATGTTAGAGAAACTAGCTTTGGAAGTGCTAAGAATACTATTTTTGATACACTCAGTTACGTTATTCGCGATATTAATAATTTAAATACAAAACACAAAAATCAAAATGGTACATACATTACGGATTATCACAATCGTATACAGCTACAATTTCCGAAAAAATATACGGCGATTGAGTACGCTTCCACGCCACCGTTAGAAATTCGTTTAGGACAAAGTTACTTTACAACATACACAACACCAATTTTCGGAGTACAAACAGTATCAGGTAGAAAAAATCAAATATTTAGCTTAGACTTTCACACCTTTTCTACAAGTGGAGTTCATAGTTCTCTTCAAATTCACACAAACGATAGTGACGATTGCATATTTGAAATGAAAATAGATGAAGGAGATGTAAAAATCAATAACACTTCCTTTGAAATAAAAACAATAAAGACTATACAAATCCACGGTGAAATGATCTCTATAACATTAATGAACAACGATAAAATCGAAAAAAAAACAAAATCTGTTGATTTTCTTCCGTGGGCTTTATCGGATGGAAAAAGGGTTACATATCAAAATTTCACCGACGTTGATAAAACAATAATATTAAAAACTATTTGTCTACATGGATTTTAACGGCGACGGCGGGGGCCGCGGGATCTGCGTCTCTTGGTCTTGCGGGATCTCTTCGATCTCTTTACGGAGTGACTGCGATATCTGCGAGGCATGTTTGACTGTGTTTTAGAAATTAAATTCGAGTATGCCTCGCACATTCAGATGTAATGTTTTTTTTTTATAACTATCTATAACGCACGCGTTGCTCTAGATGAATTTTCTGAGTGATTTTTTGTTCACAAAAACTGTGTCTTTCGATGTTGGTGTTAAGCATTGTTCCTTTGCTGAACTTCAATACGAAAATCATACCAATACATTTTCCATAAAAAAATGGACAATTATACAATTACGAGGCAAAAATATAAGTGACTACACGAATGACATGATTAGTAAATTGCGAGAATATGACTGGGGGTTAGTGGATTATGTTTTAATTGAGCAACAACTTAATCGCAACACACAAATGAAAGTTCTGTCGCATGTGATTCAATCATTCTTCTTGTGTGAAAGGCGTACTAGAAGTGAACGTATTAAATTCGTATCACCTAAATTGAAATTCAGTACATCTAATCAAGTACATAATGAAATTGTTCAAAAATGTAAAGACGAAATGAAATTAGATCCTCTTAACCATGGAGGAAGTTATACACTAAAAAAATTATCTATCCGAATAGTAAACGAAATTCTTAGTAAATCACCAACGGAAAGTTATTGGTTGAAGTATTTTAATAGTTGTAAAAAAAATGACGATTTAGCTGATTGCTTACTTCAATGTCTCGCTTGGCACATGGATGTTAAAACGAATGGAACTCCTATGGAAATCGATTGCGATATTTGACTTAAATAAAATCTCACTTATATACAAATGATGTCCGTTTTGCATAAAATAATTGCAATTGTGGCAAATTTTGGACTAGGAAGAGACGTCACTATGCGTTTATAGTAAAAGGTGGAAAAATCCTAGCAATTGGAAAAAATGGGTACGGAGGAAGAAAATTTTCAAACTCTGCACAAACTACACATGCTGAAATCTGCGCACTCCAACACGTACAGAAACTGCCACAAAGAAAAATAAACAAAGTTACATTATTCAGCGTAGCATGGGATGGAGGTGAGTTTCGGATGAGTAAACCGTGCTCTAATTGTTGTCGTAGCTTGATAAAATTTGGTATTCGGAAAGTAACATATTATGATGGATTCGAGTGGATTGAAGACGAAATTGATAATGTTGCCAAAAGCTCCAAATTATCTAGTGGTGATCAATTCTGTTCCAAATGACTCACTTTTTTTTTCGCATAGTTGCAAAAACATGGAACCGAATGTAGTTGCAGGGACAGCCGCGCTATCGTTATTCGTACCTATAATAATAACTATTATGAGCCAATACCAAAAGGATGTAGAAGCAGATGAAAACACATGTGGTATAAATGCGTATCACGATGGTAAAGAGTGTGTATGTAATCCATGTTACGCGTTCGATATGGAAGGGAGATGTAATGAATGTGACCCAAATTGTCACAGAGTAACTAGAAATGGAAAGGTCTATTGTATGGAACAAGATCCACTTGACCGTGGGTATTCACCGGAATACGACCCAACCATTCAGGTAAGTGAAAACACTACCGAGGAGCTAGAAGGAAGAGATTTTGTACCTGGTAAGTTCGCGTACGATGAAAATGCGTTTCCAGCAGGTATATATACTGATTTCGAGAATTATCAGAACACGGAAAGCACTGCAATGAAAGACGTCATTCAAGCAAACTTCGACGCAGCTAAGAATCTTGAAAATGTGTTTCCGTATGTGTGGAATGGAAACGATGGCTCTGGTGGTCTAATCAACCAAGGACACTTTAGTCGACCATTTGTGGATCGATTAGAACGAGAGCAGGTCAACGAATGGCCAATTGAGCCGCAAGATACATTCCGTACTGGTTTAGACGTTAGCGACTTGGCGATGAATTTAGCTGTTAATAACATGGGTAATAAACTAAATTATGTAGATTCTCAATTGACTTCGTTTGCAGATGGTGATATAATGACAGGTTTTAAGCCAATTAGCAGTGTGTTTCGCCCAACTAGTAATTACATATCAGTTATGACAAACAAATTTGAAGAGAGAGAAGTAAGTAGACAGCCTAGAGAAGATAGAATCTACCACGAAAAGGGGCCACTCCTCCCTGAGATTCATGAAGGTGTTGGTTTGAAAGGTAGCGCAAAGGAAAAAATGAACGAAAATACACACACTAGGAAGTGGCAAGGTGGCCAAGAGGAGCGTAGGACCCCATACCCAACTACCACTCAGGAGTTAATTAACGTACCGATTTACGAACGATCGCAACTACAAGTCGACTCCGACAAACAAACAATCTCACCGGAATACTTCATGCAAGGGGCGCCGTTCAGAGAAGCTTCAGGGGACGACGTACGTCGGAGTACAGCAATCCGAAACAAGAGAGAACTACCGCACATTCACAAAATGTCAGATGGGTTTGCAGGTGCCTTTATTGACACATACAACGATGTCGCTTTATCTAAACCCTTTTACGAAGGATTTTTTGAAAATTATGACTTATCAAATGGGAAAGGACCAATGAAAACAAGAGATACTGATAGACTTTTAGTTGCACCGAGAGGAAGCAGTGCAACTCATGCACTAACTCTCCGCAGAGATATGTCAAATTCCATGCGATCAACATCTAATAAAGTACAAAACAATATATTTGGTGTTCAGCCAAGAGATTCGTCGTATTATACTGAGGAAGTGCAAATCGCACCGCATCGGATGGAAGATTTGTCACTAGGTAGAGGCAATGGCCATGACGGCGGTAGACTAGGTACAAGATATATCGAACCCTTGCAGCCACGAACAGAAGAGTTACTTTCTGCGCCATACGCTTTTAGCAGAGATGAAATACAAGCAGGTCCGGCTGAAAGATAAACGCGAGAAAATCTCGAGATAAAAATCTTTTTGCGTTGAAAAGTAATGGTGTCTGGAAAAGAAATACAAGAAAAGCTTTCATCCTCAACTGATCGGGATAAACGAAACTATATAATGAAATTATTACGTTGTGGAATCCGCTTAGATGGAAGCAAGGAAAGTTCCGACTGGTTTAATGCTGAAAGGAACTTTAAAACAAAGCAAAAGGATGATGGGTTTCTTGAAATCGCACAAGATTACTTATATAAGGCAATGGATTTCGACGCGATTAAAGAACTCTTCAAATTCCAATGCGCCGATGATGATACCTTGACAGATTCCAGATATTCTGAATACGTGGAAAATAATAAGTGGAAATTCCCTGATAGAAATTCTCCCGACATTGAAAAATTCCGTGATATTTACATAGAAGCATATCGAACTAAAGACTACGGTTTATTTTATTACCAGCTGTTCGTTGCTTACTTTGTTAATCCTGCTAGACCAATCGATAGACTACTTGTTAATCATAAGGCTGGATCCGGTAAAACTGCTTCTATGATCCAAGTAATGGTAAATTATTATGACGACCCGAGACCTAAAGTTATATTCGTTCCCGAATTCAGCTCAGGTATCAATAATGTTTACAAGCAAATAATGCAACACGATTCTAGATATCGTGACTTTATCCTATCCTCCTCTGGACCTGGGCGTCTCTCACAAGAACACAAATATCTTTTAATGAAAGATGCTGCAGGAATCAAACTAAAAGGTGAGGAAGATGACATATTGAAGGAGGCTGTAAAATCACTAGCATCTCTTCTCAAAGGTGACTTGAAGTTCAATCCAACCAGAGATAAGGAAGCGCCACCGAGAGGTGGTCTTATAGTTCTTCGCTACACCCAATTAGCAAAATTCGGTATGCATGAAAAGGGTGCTACTCCTCAGGAAGCAATTTTTAAGCGACCTACTCAAAAGGAATGGGACGAATACGACCCAAGTCTTGCTTGTCTTGGTGAAGAGAAAAGAGAAGAGATAGTTCCTATGGTAGATGCTAAAAAGTTAGGATATGCTAAGGTGGAGAAGGTTTGGAACGAAGGCTTACAGGAATACGAAGATTCGTATTTCATGATATATTCCGTTAGAACTGGTGAATGGGAAAGAGCAACTAGTAAGGATAATATGTTTGGAGGTAAAACTGGACTGGTGATGTCGGTAGAAGAAGCGAAGGAGTGGTTTAAAAAAAAAGGATTGAAGCCACCACTGTCTCCTTATGAAGACCCAGATGACAAGTTCGACGACAGTAATAAAGTTCCAATGGTGGACGCAAAAGAATTGGGATTCAAACCAACTGAAAAAATAAAGAATCCTTACACAGGTGAAATGGATGATTCCCCTTACATGATTTGGGACACTGAAAAACGCGATTGGACTAGAGCACACACCGGGCGTCCTACAAAGAAGACGTGGAATGGGTGGGGTGACGGCACTGATAAAGGAAAAATAATGTCGAAGGCAGAAGCATACGAGTGGCTCCGTAATAGAGACATGATGTCGAAGGACGAAGAAGAATATATGAATATGGGTGACGATTGGCACGATAAAATAATGGGTACTATGCCTGATGCTGATGAAGAATACGATGATGAAGAAGATGAAGATGATATTGTACGCTATGGTGAATATGAACTCGCGCAGAAAAGGAGGAGCGATAGAGAAGATATTAACATAAAAGGCTGGACGAATTACCTAGACTATAAGATCATATTATGTGACGAGTTCCACTACGAGAAATTCAAAGACGAGAAGGACATACATCCAGATGAAAAAGCGTATATAAAAAATTGGCGAATATCCAGGGCTGCACTAACTAAAGCAAAAAACAGTGTTATAGTTGGATTCACAGCTACTCCATTTTCATCTAGTCGAGAAGAAGGTCAAGTACTTTTGAATATCTTAAAGGGTGGTCCCACTAGTACGCCGAATGGGAATTACATAACATACTTCAATGAAAGTAATGAGGCAATGTATCCTAAAATATTTCCTGCACCACCTGAAATAACATCAGATGAAACTTTCAAATACTTTCCTGCATGCGTAAGAGAAGTTGATCTTACAATTGGCCCAGAAGTACCGAATCAGTCGAAACCTGTAAACTGTACCCCATTAAGCAATGAAGATATCATGGAACTAAATTCTGTGACTCCGATGAAATATGAAGTTATGGAAGGGGTCCAACCAAGTGCAGATAGCACAACTCGACAACTAGCGGCTGCTGTCGCGGGTGATATAGAAGAACTTAAAGAAAACATCGCAAAAGGTAATATATCTGAAATAAAACAGTTGCAAAAAGATTTTGAAGCTGATAAATATTTAGATAAACTAAATAAAAATATTCATGTACCAGACCTAGTTAAAAATGTTATGAACTTTACTCGTAAAGATGTAAATGAATTTGGTAAAAATATAAAGACTGGGCCTGATCCTGATAAGCTTGGTAAGGCGGTAGCGAAAAAAATAGATGGAGGCCTTGGTAAAGTGAGTAAGTTTCTAGACGAGAAATTAGGCCAGTCGCGCAAAGGTCGAGCGCCTGCTTCACCGGCAAGAGCTGCTTCACCGGCAAGAGCTGCTTCACCG
>CEUJ01008593.1_pt1 | contig 12860 bp, 10 predicted proteins | sample 361531 | NCBI WGS metagenome assembly CEUJ01 (sample SAMEA2622842, study PRJEB7988) | marine metagenome | biome: marine biome (ENVO:00000447); feature: marine epipelagic mixed layer (ENVO:xxxxxxxxx); material: "saline water (ENVO:00002010), including plankton (ENVO:xxxxxxxx)" | depth 140 m | reverse complement strand
CGTAAGAGACTCGAAGTCCCTTTTTTGCCATTCGAATACGATACTGGGTCAGTGATTCATTTTCTAGACGAGGGTATCTCTGGTTGACCATTTGGATGACCTTTTTTCCGGTTCCTTTTGCGACAATCCAGGACCCCTTTCCAGCCCCCTTGAAGCTGGCCTTTGCAACTTTACCGGTCCCCTTGGCAGTGACCCTAACGGTTGTCCCAATTGCCTTGGCACTACCCCTGCCAAGCGCACCCGCGGTTCGTCGTAGCAAGCCACGCTTCTTCACCATCTCATCGGTCACAATGTACAGTAATAATCCCCGATATTAATTCATTCATGGGATACCCCATCTGGCATATCAGTTACCCATGCAAAGGTTAGATTTTGACTTGCAGATATTCACCCTCAATTCTTGTTTCATAGATTGGCAAATCCTTCTTCCTGGATAATTTACCGACCAATTTTCCATACGGAGGAAACAACGGGAAAGGCGCCCAATCCACCAACTCTCCATCCTCAAGTCGATGTTGGGTCTGATGCAATGGACATGTGATGCAATCATCGACGATCTTTCCTCCCAGTCCCAACGGCCATCGCATGTGTCGGCAGAGGCCTTCAGTCGCATGGAATTGATCTTCCTTTTTGACCACCATCAGGGTCTTCAAACCCATCGTAACCATCTTCGGTTTTCCAGGTTTGAGTTTGGAAATGCGAATGGCATTCTTCCATTGCATTGTCATTGCGTAAGGTCCCCCACATAATTGGTCAATGAAAAATCACATCTTGTATTTCTCGTGGATTTCCATGTCCCCTAGAATCGAAGTGAACTGTGGCGGTTTGGATTCAGTGGAGGCAGTCTCAGACATCTGGTAGACTGCGGGCCCGGGCCACCCCTCACTCACGTCGTTCCACGTTCCGGGGGCCTGCAAGCCGAGATGTACTCTATTTTCGAAACCCCCCATGTTGTTCGGCTCACCCGGATACCAGTTGGTGTAACTCCAAGGCCGACCGTCAGACCAGTACCAGTGGTCCGCGCCAGGACCGTTGCCACCACCTTTCCTGATTCCACCAATCCATACAGTTTTCCCGCCTGAAATTTTGGTAACCTGTTCGTTTTCCTCAGCACTCGTGATGCAAGCAAGGTGTCCTCCCATTGCAATGGCACGTTCATTGTGCTCGGCCCATGTCATTTCTTCCGGCGCGAATACATACCTCGCTTGTGGAGCGACTTGTTCGGATTTAGGAACACTTGAGTCTACAGTGATCATTCGGCTAAACGATGATTTTTCGAATGAAGTTTCAGGGGATGACAACCTCAGTTTTTCTGCAAAATTTGTTTCAAAATTTTCCGCCTGTTTTTCGGTTTCAGCATAAGATTTAGACCCCGAAGAGATGAGAACAAACGAAGTGCTCACTACCACGAATACGCCAATGCTAAACATTGCCGCACCCGGAATTAACATTGCGAGTCTGTCCTCGTCCGTGGATATGGATCCTATGATGAGAAGCGGTAAACCCATATTGAACAAGATTATGCCAACGACCAAGGCAATCCGTGCATTCTTCCTGTTTGATTGTACGTCGGCTGGGTCAAGCGGTTCAGCCAAATCAACCTCGGGCTCTTCATCCTCCATGCACTGCCCAGTTGGATGAATTAGAAGGCCCTTCCGCATTTTATCCTTCGATTATGCATGGGATTCTTGCATGTATCTTCGTTCACTCGGCATCATCAGCATCACCCAGATAATTCCAGAGAGTACTTGCAGAATGGCAAACAATTGGATGCCTTCACGCAGGGTGATGTCGGTGTATTCCAACATCAAGCTGGCCACCAACGTGGAACAACCGTTGACCGTGGTCATCAGCAGGAAGTCAGTACTGAACAGTCGGCCCCGCCACTCATCATCGCTTCGCTCCTGTAGCAACACGGTGGACAGCACCCAGTTGATGGCACTGGCCGCATGACCAAAGACCACGATGGCTGCAATCCATGGCGCCCATTCCAGCCATCCAATCGCCACATAGGCCAATCCACAAACGCTCACCAGGGAACCGAGTAGGAACGGCCAAATTTTTCGATCCTTGAACACATATCTGGCAAAGATGGGCCCCAGTCCAGTCCCCAGTCCTCTCGCAGCAAATAGGATGCCAATGCCTGCGGCCAAATCCCCCAGAGCGATTTCATCGCCGATTAGAATCAACATGTAAACCAGGCCACCACCAAAGATGGCCCAGAGAGCCTTTGCGGTAATGATTCGGCTCACATGAGGTTTAGAGAAAATTATCCTGAATCCTTCAACAATATTTCCACCAGTGTTCGCCCAAATCCCTCCTTCTTTGGGTACAAATGGTTCCTGGGGAATCGTGATTGTGGTATACATCAATGCACCGACTGCAAAGCAAATCGAGTTGATGATGAATGCCGCATCTACGCCATATGCGGAGACAACAAACCCACCAATACTGGCTCCCAAACAGAGGGCTGCACTCCAAGTTGCACTGCTCAATGCATTGGCAGTAAGCAACTCATTTTCTTCGGTAATGTTCGGAATTGAGGCCCGTTCTGCCGGAATGAATACCGCGTGGAACACCATCAGCAAAGAGGCAATGGCGTAAATCAACCAGACTTCATCTTCCTGATCTACGGTCAGAAGTAACAAGACAGCCATTGCCGAGAGAACATTGGCCCAAATCATCAGCCATTTCCGACTGAACCGGTCGGCAAGCATCCCCGTGAAAACCTGTGGGAATGCAAGGGAGAACATCCGGATGACGAAGAGCAATCCAATCCCCAATTCTGATCCTGTCAGTTCGTAAATCAGAACGAATAACGCGACGGTGCTGAACCATTCTCCAAGCATTGAGATGGCCAATCCGAACCAGAGTCTACGAAACGTCTTGTTTCGTACAAGAAGTTCGAGGAACCCGACTTCTCTCTGCGTCTCCATGGCCCTGCGCGCCCCGTCCCCATCTATCACTCCTCCCAAGGTCCAAGGGCGAATGGCTATGGTTGTCATTGGTCACCCACCGCTCATGAAGAGTGACCGATTGATTTGGATTGACCTAGAAATGACGGGATTGGACCCGGAAGAGAATGTGATTATTGAAATCGCAACGATTGTCACGGATGGAGATTTGAACGTCATCGCGGAAGGCCCCAATCTAGCGATTTTCCAGCCCCAAGAAGAATTAGACAAAATGGATGAGTGGAACATTACACATCATACAGCCAACGGTTTGATTGAAGCGGTCAAGGCAAGTGAAATCACCAATGCAACCGCCGAAATTCGGACCTTGGAATTCCTACGAGAACACTGTGAGGCAGGCCAATCTCCATTGTGTGGAAACACCATCGGTCAAGATCGTCGATTCTTACGCGCTCATATGCCGGATTTGCAGGAATTTTGTCATTACAGAAGCGTAGATGTCACCAGCATCAAGGAGCTGTCGAAGCGATGGTACCCCGAAGCACCTCAGTTCCACAAGCCGACAGGCCACCGCGCATTGGATGATATCAATGGCAGTATCCAAGAATTGTCGCATTATCGAAAAACGATTTTCAAATCGAATTAATCTTTATTCCAGTCCAAAAGGTTGCCCGTCGTCGTCGACCAACCACACGTTGACACCGACTCCAGTTCGATGAAATGCAATCAATTCCAATCCGTGAATGTTGTGTCCGGTTGAGGCGCGCCCTAGTGTCGGACGACGTCGCTGTCTACGCCACGATCCCCAACCTTTCTTCTCGATACGTTGCTCAGGATTGAGTGGCCGGCGTACCCCTTCCGCATCCTCAAACCAAGGTAGTGGTCCCTCGGGGCTAAATTCAATTCCAAGAATCATGTCAACCCCTGCAGTATGCTGGGCTGCATCTGCATCAGCAGCAGAGGGGATGGCTACACAGTTTGGATGGGTATGCATCCAATGCGTAAATCGGGCACCACGCGAACCTCGATCTGCAGCGAAGAGTTCGTCCACCCATTCCTCGGGAACATGATGGACAGAAAACGAATCTCCACGATTGACCAAGTGAGGCTCACCGATGACAAATGCTTGACCCGCAAACAGATCATCGCGATAGTCTACCCCACCACATAGATCGAAGATTTTGTTGTCAATTGGCATGCTTTGAAGCGGGTCAAACCCAATTAGAATTTCATCTGGAAGCGATTCAAAAGCCCAGGATAGAATGGTCTCCAAATGGCGTACAGGCAACAAGACAAATGCTGGGTAGCCATCCCGTTTTTCCATTGAAGTTTGGTTGTAGGCCATCGCCGCCTCAACCAGCCAAGATGCGACCATCACACGGAGGCTCCGCGGCAAGTGTGAATAAGGGTTGCACTCATGGGTTACTTCATGGCGAAGCGAGGTGGCTTTGGTCGTTTTTTGGGAGGCATCGCAGGCAGGCCCTATGACCGCCTCATGAATCGTCTCGAAAAAATCGCAGATGAATACACGGGAAGCGCACTTGCTGCTGAGTGTGATAAGTTCGTCAAAGTCGTCCGCCGAACTCTTGATGAAGAGCAAATCGATGAAGAAGAACACGATTTGATCATGGAAGAAGTTGAAGAAATTCATCCCGAGGGTAAATCCTACCCACGCTTGGGTGATGACACTGAAGAATTCTATGATGATGATTTACCGGACGCTCCTGAGCTGGATCTCGGCCGCCGTGTTGATTTGGATCAACTCATGCGCTCAAGAGATGGTGCATTTACCGGCTCCTTTGGTCGAGATGAATACGAAGAATACCGCCAAAAGATGGCTGAAGATTTCTTCAAAGAATCCGATGAAGCCATCGCTTCTGGAGATCATGAGCACATGGAGTCACAAGACCCGGGACACCGCGTCTTCCACGATGTCGAAGACGAAGCTCGAGATTTGAAACGTCAAATCGCTCAAGAGATGGGCGTTGAAGTCGAAGACGAAGGCGGCGATGATGATTCATATCGCGTCGATGAGGATGGAACGGAATGGTGGCAGGATGATGACGGGGCCTGGTGGTATCGGCCACAGGGTGAAGAAGACTGGTACCCCTACGAAGATTGAATCACAGACCAACTGCATTGTTGGGGTCATCCCACCATGGTGGAGCAAGGAACCAACGTTCATCATCCATCGGTCGCTCAATCAAAGGCAAACCAAAAGTCCCACCCTGAATTGAAAGTCCGACTGCAGCACAGGTGCTCGGCAGGTAATCCTCGCCAGTCTCAGTCAACTCAATGGATAGGCTGTGTCCTGCTGGAAGAACCACATCCAATGGGTTGAATTCCATCAGCATAGTGTAGGGGTGTGGAATCGCAAATAATACCGGCTCTGCATCGTATCCACCATTTCGATATCGCAAATCCATCACTGCGTGCCCTAGCCGCATTCCAGTGGTTCCATCATTAAGAGTCGCGAAAATCTGTCCACCATTGCAACCTCTTGTGGTCACATCCAGATGCAAGGTAGGTAACCCGGACAAATGCACCTCTTCTTCAAAAGTCGGGCTGACAATTGTGATGCCTCCATTTGAATTGACGACTCCGGTCGAACCCTCCCATTCAGTGAGATCATGTAGTTCCCAAGTCATGTCTTCAGGTGGCCAAGTTTCTTCGACATGCCACTTTCCATCATTGGTTTGAATCTGAACATGTGCTTCCGGTTCTTCACCGATTCCCTTCAGGTAATACTCGAACCAATTCCACAATTCAATGGCCCAATCCATTCGGGTCATGTTTGGATATGCCTCGCCTCCGTAACCGGTTCCCAATTCGCCATGGCGATCGGGTTGGTCGACGTAGTTGTGAGCCCATTGGCCGGCGATAGCACGGGCATGAATCCCTGCATCTCGCATCAGTTGGTAAGTTGGGAAAGCGTGGTAGGGGTCTACGTTCCAGTCTTGCAATCCCCATACCAAGTATACACTGCCGTTGTAATTGGCGAGAACATCTCCCAGATGATATCGCTCTTCCCAATAATCTGACCAATCTGCCCCGCCGAATTCTGCAGCCAGAGAAGTTGTGACCGGCATCGCGGGCCCGACAGCATCGTCACTGCAAACTCGCAAATCATCGGTTGTCATGTCAGTTGTCGCTCCTTCATAGGCCAAGTCATAACCGACCGCTCTGAATTCACTGCTTCCGTTTCGATAGAACATCTGCTGAACACCGATACTTCCTGAAATGGGGACGATGGTTTTCAGATGCTCAGAGGGATTCTGTGCGGCTTCCCAATTGGTGGTCCCCGCATACGATTTGCCCATGAGTCCGACATTGCCGTTGGACCATTCCTGCTGACCCAACCACTCAACTGCCGCTTGGATTCCAACTTGTTCTCCAAGTCCCTTCACATCTTGACAATGGGTGGATTGACCACTGCCGAAGGTTGAGACCTGAGCAAGAGCGTAACCATGAGGGACGAATTGATCCAAGACCCATGCACCTACACCTCCATCGGGAATGGTATTCGGGTTCGAATCTCCATCTGCAACTTCGGTTCCAAAATCATAGTAGGGATGGATGGTTGCAATGACCGGTACCTTGGTTCCGGGTTCGACCTCAGGAAGCCACAACGCCACGTGCATCAGAGCCGGCCCAGGGTAGCCGACGTCTTGTTCACTTGGGGGCAAATCGACTTCGATGAAAAACTCGGATGGGCCCGTCCAATTGTATGTGCCATTGACGGGCAATTGGCTTCGCAGTCCTGTGAAATCAAGCTCCATTTTGTGACGATCGTGCAGAGGCACTTCCCACCAACTGTACTCCTTTTCACTTGATTTTTGTACCGCACCTGAACCCCAAACCGAAGCGAGGATGAAGAATAAAATGACGATACCGATGGTTGCGCCCATGACGAGATTGAATCTCATCAGTTCACGTCGCCCTTCTGCATCCGCCATGCACCGCCCCATAGGGCGGTGTGTCAAGAGGGTGACGATTGGCCGGTGGCCTCATGTGGGACCGTTCACACCGCGATTTGATGGCGCGACCTGTGGCTGCAGTGATTTTCACTCTGCTCCTAATGCTTTCATCAAGTGGTATCTCCGTACAAGCTCAAAGTTCTGACTGGGAAGACAATGAAATCGATCCTGCAACTTGGACCGATGGTCCTGAATTGGAGGGGAGTCCAATGGATACTCCACGTCCAGGCGATCCCGTATTGGTAATTGAAGTCTCATACCGACCGGGTCACTTCCAATCGGTTGTCTCGGGTGAGATCTACATTGAATTGTTTCCAGAATGGGCTCCAATTACCGTTTCAAACATGATTCAGCATGTCGAAATTGGATTGTATGATGGCATTTTCTTCCATAGGGTGATTGATGATTTTGTGACTCAAGCGGGCGACCCCACCTGCCAAGCGGTGGGCGCCTATCCAGCCACAAGCCCTCAATGCGGTAGTGGCGGCACTGGTGAAACGATTCCGATTGAATTCAATGACAATCTATCCCATGTCGATGGTGCCATTGGGATGGCCCGCGGTCAGGAATTGGATTCAGCTGACTCTCAATGGTACATTGCCGAAACGGAAGCCCACGGCCTTGACAAAGAAAATTCGTCGAGTGGGGGGTATGCAACCTTTGGCGTGGTTCGACAGGGGATGAGCCATGTTCGGGCGATTGCATTGGTACCAACCTCGGATGACCCTTCGGGCTCAGAGCCTGTGACCAACCCTGCATCATCTGCGGGAAGACCGATTTACGAGGTACACATTTCCAAGATTGAGATGGTCGGTGTCGTGGCCTCTTCTGCGGACTCTACAGGCGAGGAAGACAGTGGCTTGTTGACCACAGTTTCCGAAACATCTGGATTCGTGTTTACGCTCTTCTTCTGGTTGTGGTCAATCGCCCTGTTGATGGGTTCAGCATGGACCATTCGAAAACATGGTTTCTTCTCCAAAGATTCGGATATTGAAGCGGTCGTCGATGCTTGGCTTGAGTCAGGCTCCTAGCATCAACATCATCCAGTAAATTGCTGGTGCGACCAAAATGAATGAATCCACTCGATCAAGAATGCCTCCATGACCTGGCAGCATTTGTGACCAATCCTTGAGTTCTAGGTCTCGCTTTAGTGCAGATAACATGAGGTCACCCATCGTTCCAATGATGGCCAAAACCACGGCGATACCTGCGGTTTCAATCGAAGTAAACTGAGGCAACAACGGTTGAGCCAAATAGCCCACCAAAGTTGCTGAAAAGAGGCCCCCAAATACACCCTCCCAAGTTTTCTTTGGAGACAGAACTGGACGGAATTTGTTTTTGCCAAAGATTCGTCCAAACACCAGGGCCATGGAGTCATTGATGGCGACATTGAGTACCGCAAAAATAGCTGCACCAACAGCCACTTCTTCACCCAAATGCATCAGATATACACCGTGGATGAAGAACCAAATCAGGACGAATCCAATCAATGCCCGTCCCACTTCACTGGTCACATTTTCAGAGCGGTCTTGGATGATGGGAATCGCCCATGTCGCAAAAGCACCGAGGAATAGGCTGAGCCCAAGCAAGCCCGCTGCATTCGGTCCAGCCCAAGCAAAAACGCTCATCTCTGTGACATCGGGGTCCATGCCGAGAATTACAGTGGCCACGATTACCACCATTCCAACCGCTCGTATTCCTTTGTCTTCCAGGTTGATGGCAGTACAATATTCGCGATGGGCACCAACTGCGAAAATTCCGACAAGTAAACCCCATGCAAACGCACCAAAATGCATGGCTGCGAAAATCACGATGAGTAGTGGTGTGGCGACGAGTGTCCGTTTCCATAAGTTACGGATGGTCTCTTGAGATTGCTTCCACTTGGTGATTGTGAAGATTCCCAACAGGGCATACATCGCACCGATGAATCCCAGCACGTATGGGACGGCGAAGGCCAGTGCTTCATTCTCAATCCCGAGGTCCATACCGATGCCGTGACGAATCAGGTTCTTCAATTCATACTGGCAGGACACGAACGTCAACCACAATGTGACGCTGGCGGGGAGCATACCACTTGACTTTCTCAACATGCTCGATTTGGCAATTGAAGGGTCCCATTCCCTCGAGGCCTTCTACCAATGATTCCGCCCACCGTTGCTCCTCACCAGCATTGGCCAATCCGTGGACATGCAACATTCCTCCTTTTTGATTCAGAGCTTGAATCGCGATTGACAATCCGTCTTCAGATGAGGGTAACAAACCCAGATTGACCCGATCAAATTCAGGTTCAAAACGGTGCATTCGATTGTCACCTTCCAGTACAGTACAGCGTTCAGCGACTCCATTTTTTTCGAGCGACCATTTGAGAGCACGGATGGCATTTGGATTCCATTCACAAGCCACAACGTGTGCGGCTCCTCGCCCCATTCCACGCTCACCATTGGCTCCTCTTGCACCTTCACTCAAGTAGGGAAGCGTGTAGTAACCAATTCCTGCATACAGATCCAGAATTCGCTCCCCTTCGTGGTTTGAATTGGCAATTCGTCCACGTTCTGTAACGTTGCCCGCGCTCCACATGCACTGAGTAAAATTGTAACCGAAGTTGATTCCATGTTCTCGTCGAACGACCCAATCGTCTTCTCCGAACAACAATTCCACACCACTTTCTCGGAATTTTCCTTGTACCTCACCCATTCTACCCACTCGTTTGACCTTGAGTGCATCAGCGATAATGGCCCACATTTCATCATCGCATTCCCATCCGTTCCGAAAAGAATTTTCTGGGAAAATCACGACATCTGCAAATTTTTCCCATTTGGTTGGGATGGTTCCATTCAACACGCCTCCCGACCACTCGGTCAGCGCTTTTTCCAAACGCAAATGCGGACTTGTATTCGGTGCCACACCTACACGTCGAGCCACTACCCAATTAAACCACCAGAACAACAAACTGGTTCATGGGGGGGAAAAATGTCCGTACCACATGGGTGATTCTCTCCGTTTTATTGTTGTCGATTGTTCCAACCACAGGCTCCGCGGACCCCGGCAATCCTGAAGTGGTCAACAACATCTGTGAAACTTGGAACAGTACGGCGGGAATTTGTGATGACTACAATTTTGCCGATGATGAAACCGCTTCGATGGAATGGATCGAGGGTCGATACAATGTGAATATGGTGAACTCTACCGTAATGTCGGTCACTTTGGAGTGGGCCATTCACGAAATCCGCCGCGATGACATCATGTTGGAAGATTTGCCTTTGGGCAACGGTTCCAACGCGTCTATGGACGGTATTCCTGCGGATTACATTCGCAATTATCTGGACTATGTCACACTCTCGGGTTCCACTGTTCGAGACATGCTGCTCAACTCAGTGACCTCTACCGTCACAGGGCTCATCAACAACGGATTTGGTACCGCTACTGGAGTTCAGACCTCCTATGTCAATCAAATCACTTACGAGGACCAAAGCATCGAATGTACAGACGATCGTGATCAGGATAGTGCAGATGAGGTCGCGGGATTACCCAATGATGCCTACAATCCTCCTCTTTGCTTGCGCACCACAATGGCCCTCAGTGTAGACCCTGCCGATTTGGGCATGACTCAGGTCGGAATGGAAGTTGAACGTGCATATCAAGGGCTGCTAACGATGGGTGGAACCGTTCGTACAGACATGAATTTGACCACTCTTCCGGGACATGCGGCATCCTACGAATTCGTCCCACCATCCTATGGGACGGTGGTGGATGCGGGAAGTCAAGGAGATTTGATTCCAGCCAGTATGGGCGGATATGGTTACACTTACGCACGCTGGTTGGTCGATCACAAAGATGCAAGCAATGATGAGTGGTTGAATCAATCTGCGTCGATTACCATGGCGCGTCGCGAAACCAATACGAAAGCGGTTGAGCTTGATTTAGAAAATGATCGAGGACTTCAGGTTGAGGTTTTGGTTGATGCATCTGATGAACGTGCCACTACAATCGAAGTGCAACTTGGTATCCATCACGTGGGTGCGGACACACTGAACAATTGGGATTGGTCCTATGTTGACGACCGTGTTACGGTTCCATGGGTCACGGCCGATGGTCTACGCTTAGCACATCATACCGATCTCGCGAACTTGTCAGATTTTGCCGATAAAGTTCCGGTGGAGGACATGAACGGTATCATCGCCGACTTGAGTCCAATTGACATTGAATTTGAGCCATTCACATTTTCTTCTTCAGATCAATTTGGGGGCCTAGATTTCGTTCACAGCCCGGGTACCACCTGCGTTGAATCAGCACCTAGTACCTGGTGTATTCTTGGAGAAACCGCAATGAATGGGACTTACCCGGTCTACTTGACGACCCGTACCAACCCATTCGACATGGATTTTGGCAATGCAATCAACGCTTTCGCAGAGAAATTTGAGATTGATTTGCTTGGGATTGATCCAAGTATGATTACCCAAGAAGATCGTGCAGCCATTCTCAATGGCGTCGTACTTAGTGGCGACTTCAACTCATCGTCTCTGGTTGATTGGATGGAAGATCAATTGCCTAGAGCCGATGTTACACTGGAGATTATTCTCCCGGACTATATTCGTTCGACTGAAGGCAACCCAGAGACCATTCGATTCACACACACGATTGGTAGCCCTCAGGATCAATCGGCTTCCATTACTGGGGCACAACCTTACGATTGGCGTCATGCCATTTGCCGAGGTTCAGGTTGCGGGTTGAACAGTCTGGATTTGGTTTGTGGTCCGAATCAGCGTACCTGTGTTGGTCTAAATGTCGATGTAGAATTGTCCAATTTGGATATCAACGAGTGGAGTCAATCGGTCGAAATCACTGCAGGTGGACAAATGGAATTCTTGCTCTATCGTGTGGGTGTGCCTCAGAGTGTTTTAGATGAAAATCCCAATATCGATATTGAAGCCGTACCTTCAGACCTAATTCGCCGATTTGTTCACTTTGGTGATCAAATGGAGGGCGGGCTTCTTGCACCCCTAAATGACAGCATCACCGTCCCCGTTGGTGACGAAGACGTCCCATTCGAATTCAGTACACAGGGGCTGAACGACTTTGCCAATCGGGTTGCCTTGATTGTTGAAGAAGAGATCAATGATGGTATGCAGGAGGCCATTCGAGAGGCCAATCAGCAGGATCAAATCTATCTGAAAAATCCCGGATATATTTCAATTTCAGCCCGTGTCGATGGTTTGGAATTATTGCCGACTTCAGCATTGTCTGATTTACGTCCCATACGTGTCCTCGTCGAGGTTTCTGATGTTCAATTGAACGTCGAGTATGTTGGGGGTTCGGGTACCAATCCTGACTTGGTGCAGCAAAGTATGCTCCTCTTGACGGATTCGCTCCTTGCAGCCAATGACGGTGGTTCAGGAATTGAAATCCCTCCAGGAGAAGATATTGAGATGGATGTTCAGACTCCATTTGCTGATAACTCAAATGATAATTTAGAATCATTATTTATCAATGATGATGAGATTTTTTCACCATCGGTCCGTGTCCAATTGACACTGCCATGGGGGATTTCATTCTCCAATTTCAAGAGTGAAATGGGGCGAGGAGAACTTTCCGACAATGATGGGTCGCAGATGTTGACCTATTATGTCCCGATTTGTACCTCAAATGACGCCCAATCTTGTGAAAATCAGATCGACACGGTCAGCTTCCGATTGGTGATTGGTGTTGATTACATTCTCGCGCAATTGGCGGTATACATTGGCATTTTACTGGCGATGATCATTCTCCTCTTCATGTTGGTTCGGAAGCGTCGACGCAAAAAGAAGGCGAAAAAGAAGGCTAGACAGGAATCTGAACTCGTCGGTCAGAGGTTGTCGGATTTACGGATTGTCAATCAAGATTCATATGGCTCAGACGGGCTTCCTGAGATGGCCGAATTTTCGGGCTTAGATGCCAAAGGGGACATCCCGAAGGAAACTTGGGAAGACGA
>CEUJ01017140.1_pt1 | contig 12861 bp, 11 predicted proteins | sample 361531 | NCBI WGS metagenome assembly CEUJ01 (sample SAMEA2622842, study PRJEB7988) | marine metagenome | biome: marine biome (ENVO:00000447); feature: marine epipelagic mixed layer (ENVO:xxxxxxxxx); material: "saline water (ENVO:00002010), including plankton (ENVO:xxxxxxxx)" | depth 140 m | reverse complement strand
CATTCATTATGAATACAGAATTCGGCTTATAGACTGACCTATTCAAATATTTACATGACACAATTCATTTGGAAATATAAAGACACTGATACTAATGATATTCAAAAAATATCAAAAGAATTTGATTTGCCTGAAAGTATTTCTACAATCATGTCTTTAAAAAAAATTAATTCAAAAGAATTATCTCGCCAATTTTTTTATTCTAATTTGAAAAATCTTCATAGCCCATCTTTGATGAAAGATATGGAAAAAGCTGTAAGTAGAGTTTTATTAGCTAAAAAATCAAACCAAATAATTTTAATCATTGGAGATTATGACACAGATGGAACATCTGCAGCATCAATTTTACATTTATATTTCAAATCAGTAGGTATCAAAAGTTATTTTTACATTCCACATAGACAGAAAGAAGGTTACGGTGTATCAAAAAAATCTATTGATTATGCAATTAATATAGGGGCTAAGTTAATTATTAGTTGTGATTGTGGTATAACCGCAGTTGAACAAGTAGATTATGCCAATGATCAAAAAATTGACTTTATTGTAACAGATCATCATAAGCAAAAAGAAATATTACCAAATGCTTATGCTATTTTAAATCCAAATCAACACCAATGTAATTATCCTTTTAAAGGCTTATGTGGTGCAGGTGTTGCATTCAAATTATGCCTAGGAATTGATGAACAGTTAAATGATAAAAATGATATTTATCAACTTTTAGATTTAGTTGCAATAGCTACCACTGCTGATGTGATGCCTGTATTAGATGAAAATAGAATAATTATAAAAGAAGGAATGAAGTTAATAAAAAACGGTAGTAATAAAGGAATCAAATCTCTATTAAACGTTTCTAATTTAAACAATGCCGGCTTAACAGCAGGGAAATTATCGTATTGGTTCATTCCAAAAATTAATGCTGCAGGAAGATTGGGAGATGCATCTAGAGCTGTTAAACTATTTACGACAGAAAATCCTCAATTAGCTAATGAAATTGCAATGGAATTAGAAAATGAAAACAATAAAAGAAAAGAAATTACACTTCAACATGAAAATGAAGCAATTAATATAATTAATACTTCAATTGATATTGATTCAACAAAGATCATTGTTTTATATAGTCAAAATTGGCATTTTGGTATTGTTGGAATAGTTGCTTCAAGAATTAAAGAACTATATAACAGGCCTACCATTATTATGACAGAAGAAAGTGGATTATTTAAAGGGTCATGCAGAAGTATTCCAGATTATGACATTGTCGAAGCACTTAATGAATGTTCTGAATTTTTGGATAACTTTGGAGGCCATCCTATGGCTGCAGGTTTAAGCATTAAAGAAGAAAATATAAAGTCATTTACAGATGCGATAAATCGACATGCAGATAAAACTATAACAACGAGCTTGATACCTTCAATTTTAATTGATTATGAATTAAATCTATCAGAAATTAATAATAGATTTCTTAATTTTTTAAACTATTTAGAACCTTTTGGTCCAGGAAATTCTAAGCCTGTATTTGTGACAAAAAATCTAGAAGGTATTAATGATGTTAAATTATTGGGACAAGAAAGAGAAACATTAAAATTTAAAATATATAATGATCATTTAGAATTAGATGTGATAGGTTTTAGAATGTTAGAACATTATGAAAAATTGTTAAGTGGAAAAAAAATAGATATTGTATATACGATTGATAAAAATCATTGGAATGATCGAGTCTCAACTCAACTAGTATTAAAGGATATTATTTACAGTGAAACAAAATAAAATAAATTCTCACATTATTGGAATGGGGTACTATGCTCCTGAAAATATAATTGATAATGAATATTTTACTCAATTTATGGAAACTTCTGATCAATGGATATCAGAGCGAACTGGCATAAAAGAACGAAGATTTGTCAATAAAGGCCAAGGGCCTGCAGATATTGCGGTTCCTGCAGTTGAGCGTGCACTCGAAAATGCTAAATTAACTGTTGATGATATAGACTTTATTATTTTTGCAACCTCTACACCAGATTATTACATTCCTGGCTCTGGATGTATTCTTCAAGAAAAAATGAACTTTTCAACAATTGGTGCACTAGATATAAGAAATGCCTGCTCTGGATTTATTTATGCTATATCAATAGCAGATCAGTTTATTAAGACACAAACTTATAAAAATATTTTAGTAGTTACAGCCGAAGTTCAATCAACTGCCATGAATTTGACAAATACAGGAAGGGATACATCTGTAATTTTTGCTGATGGAGCAGCTGCTACAATTCTTAGTGCTACTGAAAGTAATCAGGGAATTTTATCCACACATCTTCACAGTGAGGGCAAATATCTAAAAGAACTATGGGTTGAGGCACCATCTAGCAAAGCAAACCCAAAACTTAGTCAAGAAATTTTAGATCAAGAGAAACACTATCTTAAAATGAATGGTAAAGAAGTTTTTAAACACGCTGTGAAGCGTTTTCCCGAGGTAATTATTGAGGGTTTAAAGCACAATAATTTAACTGTAGATGATATAGATTTATTAATACCTCATCAAGCAAATATAAGAATTTCTAAAATGATACAAAAAAAATTAAATCTATCTGATCATCAAGTCATTTCAAATATTCACAAATATGGCAATACAACTGCAGCATCTATTCCAATTGCGTTGTGTGAAACAATAAATAATAATAAATTATGTAAAGGAGATACATTAGTATTAGCTGCATTTGGATCAGGATTCTCATGGGGATCAGCAATACTAAAATGGTAAAAATATGAATTGGATTTATTTTAACGAAGAGCATTTAATGCTTAGAAAAATGGTAAGAGATTTTGCTATTAATGAGATTAAGCCGCTAGCTCAAAAAATTGATTCTGAGGGAATTTTTCCACAAGAATCAGTTGAAAAGATGGCTGAATTAGGTTTAATGGGTATACCTTGGGATACTAAATATGGTGGCAATAATATGGACACACTTTCTTTAGTAATTGCAGTCGAAGAAATTGGCAAAGTTTGTGCTTCAACAGCTGCCACTATGATGGCTCATACTAGTTTAGGAACTGCACCCATAGCAGTGTTTGGCACAGATAAGCAAAAAGAAAAATATCTTCCTGATTTAGCATCAGGTAAAATGATAGGTTCTTTTGGTCTTACAGAGCCAAACGCAGGTTCTGATGCAGGAAACACACAAACGACAGCAGAACTTAAAGGCGATAAATTTATAATTAATGGTCAAAAAGCGTTTTGTACAAGTGCTGGTGTAGCTGGCATTATAATTTTGACAGCAAAGTTAATTGAAAATGGAGAAGACAAAGGAATTGGTGCTTTCATAGTTGAGGCTGGAACTCCTGGCTTATCCATAGGTAGTCCAGAAAAGAAAATGGGCTGGCGTGGATCAGATACTCGTTCTGTGTTTTTTGAAAATCTTGAAATATCAAAAGATAATTTACTTGGATCACCATCAAAAGGATTTAAACAATTTTTAAATACTTTAGTTGGAGGTAGAATTACTATAGGAGCACTTTCTTTAGGAACTGCTCAAGGTGCTTATGAGTTAGCATTAAAATATTCAAAAGAGCGTGAAGCTTTTGGTAAACAAATAAATAAATTTCAGGCGATTAGTTTTAAATTAGCAGACATGGCTACATCAATAGAAGCAGCAAAGCATCTTGTATATCATGCTGCTTGGTTAAAAGATAATAATCAACCCGTTATTAAAGAAGCTGCAATGGCTAAACTATTTGCAAGTGAAACTGCAATGAAAATTTGTACTGAGGCTATTCAAGTACATGGTGGATATGGTTATATAAAAGAATATGATGTTGAGCGGTTTTTTAGAGATGCAAAAATTCTTGAAATTGGAGAAGGAACTAGCGAAATTCAAAGAGTGATTATATCTAAAGCAATTTTAAATTAAAATGGAATGCGAAATTATCAATAACATTGATAAGCAGTATAATTTTAAAGAAAATGTGGTTTGCAACATCATTTCAACCTTATCTAAAAAAGAAAATCAAAATTTTAAATCTTTAAATATTATTGTAAGTGATGATGATCATTTAAATAATTTAAAAAAAGAATATTTTAATATAGATCATTTCACAGATATAATCTCATTTAATTTAGAAGAAAAAGGTGATCCAATAGAAGGAGAAATTTATATTAGTATGGATCGAATTGAAGATAATGCCAATAAATTTGAAGTAACAATTGAGAATGAGTTCAAAAGAATTTTAGTTCATGGACTGTTACATTTAGTTGGATACGGTGATAAAACTTTAAAAGAAAAAGAAGATATGAAGATTCAAGAGGATTATTATTTGAAAAAACATACATCTAAAATAATTTAGTAATTATGTATATTTATATTCTGATACTTTTTGCGTTACTTTTAATGTTATCTGCTTTCTTTTCAAGTTCTGAAACAGCTTTTTTAAATCTTAAGCATTACAATAAAAAAATTCCTCAAGAGATAATTCAATTTGTTAATAAACCTAAAAGATTATTAATAGGGCTTCTATCAGGTAATACAATTATTAATATTTGCATTGCTTTTTTGGGAGCATATTTTGTTCATCACCTTACTAAAGAGTTTGTGATGTCAGAGACATTACTTCTTTTGATTGATATCACTTTTTTATCAATCATACTTTTAATTTTTGGAGAGGTTGTACCTAAAGTATTTGCGATGAGGAATTCTATGAAAGTTGCTCAATTTGCTTACTTACCATTAAAATTTATTTTTATGCTGTTTAAACCGGTTATTTTCTTATTTCATAAAATCACCATATTATTTAATTCTTTAATAGGATTCCAAGATGAAAAGATATTTGATTCAGAAGAGGAACTAAAAATATTAGCTGAAATGAGCGAAGAAGAAGGTACGTTAGAAGAAGAAGAATCAGAAATGATTCAATCAATAATTGAATTTAATGATAAAGTTGCTGGAGAAATTTTAGTGCCACGTGTTGATATCATTGGTATCAATGCGAAAGAGAACTTAGATGCAGCTATGGATTTAATTAGCAAAGAGCAGTTTTCAAAAATACCTATATATGTTGATAATATTGATAATATTACTGGTATTTTACATGCTAAAGATTTAGTGCCATATTTAACAGGTTCTAGACCAAATATTCATTTATCATCAATAGCAAAAACACCTTTTTTTGTTCCAGAAAATAAACCAATTGATGAATTGTTAAATGATTTTAGAAATAAGAAAACTAGTATTGCTATAGTTGTTGATGAATGGGGAGGAACAGAAGGATTAATAACTGTAGAAGATATTGTTGAAGAAGTGTTAGGAGAAATAAGAGATCCATACGATATTGAGCAAAATCTAATAAATAAAATAGAAGAAGCTACATATATGGTAGATGCTAAAATTTCAATTTATGATTTAGAAGAAGCTATCGATATTTCATTTCCAGATGATAGAGACTATGATACACTTGGAGGATTCATTTTAAATCAATTACTAGATATACCAAAAAAAGATGATATTGTTAAATTTAATTCCAATGTTTTTACAGTGAAAAGTATCTCTAAGAATCGTATTGGAAAAGTCAAAGTTGTAAGAAATGAAGACAAAGCTTGAAAATTTAATTAATACTCTCAAAAGATTGAGAGATCCAGATGGTTGTGATTGGAATAGAGAACAAACTCATAAATCTCTAATACCTTATTTGCTTGAAGAAACTTATGAAGTTATAGAAGCAATTGAAAACAATGATTTTGAATTATTAAAAGAAGAACTAGGTGATTTGCTTTTGCATATTATTTTTCAAGCTGAATTAGCAGATGAAAAAAATGAGTTTAACATTTATGATTCAATTTTTAATATAAATGAAAAATTAATTAAAAGAAAACCGCATATATTTGCTAATCCAATTGATGAAAGATGGAAAAAAGGTAATTGGGAACAAGCAAAAAAAAATGAAAAAAACCGTTCAAGTGTTTTAGAGGGGGTACCTAAGACATTACCAAGTTTGACTAAAGCCAGAAGAATTCAAGAAAAAGCAGCAGGAGTTGGTTTTGATTGGGATAATTTAGATAATGTATTTGAAAAAATTCAAGAAGAAATAGACGAACTTAAAGAGGCAATTTTAAGTAATAAAAAAAATAAGATTGAAGATGAACTAGGCGATGTTCTTTTTTCGATTGTTAATCTTAGTAGGCACATTGAATGTGATCCTGAAACATCTCTTAGACAGTCAACAAATAAATTCATTTATAGATTTACATTATTAGAAAAACACTTGGCTCAAAAAAAAATAAACTTTAAAGACCAAAGTCTTTCTGAATTAGATGTGTTATGGAATAAAATAAAAGAAAAAATATCCTCTAACTGAGAATTTCATTTACTAATAATACAACATCTAAAACATTGATTCCATTATCGTTATTCATATCACCATTTAAATCAATATCTGCTGAACCTAAAATCATATTTACAACTAAAATTACATCAAGTACATTTAAGATTTCATCTCCATTTATATCGCCCAATAAAGGTTGATAATCAAATGCATCTATTGCATATTTTTGTGCTCTTGCAATCATTGAATTGTTTGCTGGATAATTATATTCCCAAACCACTTCACCTTCATATGTGACTTCGTAAATTTCTGCATCATCTGCTACTGTTAGGAGTGTATTTCCATTAGGTAATCTAAAAGCACCACTTTGAACATTAGAATGCCATCCTGCTCCTGGATGATATACCCATGTTGGCTCTTCTGGGCCAAAAGAATCATTTTCGGTTATGTAGTAATTACCATCTTCCATTAGAGGAGGAGAAAATTCTAATCCTGCTGATTGGTTTCCATTATGTCTATTATTGAAAACTATTAAATTACCTTCTCCAGGATATCCATATGGAATCCAGTTAACACTATGTTGGTCATCCAAAATTTGATCTGCATTTGAACCTCTATTATAAATTTGTGGATTTCCCCATCTATATAAAAAATCTCCGCCCTTTCCCGAATTTCCACCTTGATGTGATGCGGCTTGTTCTGTAGTAGTACTATGGTCAATTATATATACTTCACTCATAAATCTTGATGAAATTGCAATTTGATCAAGTGTTTCATTGTAGTCAATTGCATTAATATGAATCCAGTCTGCATTTGAACCACCAGGACCATTACCACTTCCAACATTACCTTCATTAATATTCATTAATTCAGGATGATCTTCTACATTACCAAATGTCGCTCCATAATTTGTACCCCTTTCTTGAACCATATGATCCCATAAATGCCATTCCCAAACGACTCTATTTGTATAAGGTTCTACTTCTAGTATGGCAGTTGACCACATTTGATTTAGAGGATTATCAATAGACCCAGGTGACCTTCCCATATCATACGCTTCTTCAACTGTAAAAGCTTCCCAAGCAACCATTAAAATATTATATCCTCCATTACCATCAGGTACTGGCTCAACATCATGATGATGTTGGTATTGTTCATTTGATAATACAAAATCCCATAAAATATTACTATCCCAGTCAACAAATTGTACACCACCTCCAACACCACCTGAATCCATAGTTGGATCAAGCACTCTATATGGATATACCAATATACAGTTTTCTAAACCTGGTTCGTCTCCCTGTAATAAATATGGCATACTTGCGGGTCCTCTTTCATGAGTCCATGAATGAATGGTTTCTTGATTATTATTTAAAAGAAGAGTTTGTGCCCCACTGTTTGGATTACCTTGTTGAGGTGTAAATAGTGTATAACCATTAAATACTTCTTGAGATTGATATATATTTAATAAAAATATTGATAATAGTATTAAAAATTTCATTTTATGGATTCCTATTTTTTTAAATATAGAATAATATTGTTTTTTAATAACTATAAATTAGTGTAATAGTATGTTACAAAAAAGATAGTATTAGTTTTTTTAAAATAATGTAATTTAGAAGATGATAAAAATTTCTATTACTAAAAGATTATTAACAGTTTATTTGATAATAGGTAAAACTTTTGGTCAGTGGTTTTCACCATTAATTACAGGAATATTACTATTAATTTTAAGAATTACAGTATTTTTTGGATCAGTAATTGATTTACTTTTTTATTCCAAAATAAGAAACGGTAAAATTAATAACCCAATTATTATTGTTGGAAATCCAAGATCAGGTACAACTTTTCTACACCATTTTTTAACTTCACACAAACTTGGAACTGGTTCTCAATTATGGCAAATGTTATATCCTTCTGTTTTTTTGCAGATGTTAATAAGGCCCTTTTTACCTTTTTTAGAAAAAATTAGTCCAACTAGACATCACTCAACTGACGCTCACAAAACAAGTCTTCAATCTGTAGAAACTGATGATGCATCTTTACTGTTTAGGTATTTAGATGGATTTTTCTTATATGGATTTTTATTATCGTGGAATAAAGATAATTTATTTGATTGGGTTGACCCAAAAAAAAGAGATACTTCAGAAAGAGACTTTAATTGGTTAGAATCTATGTGGTTAAGAGTATTGGTATCAAATAATCAAGAACAAATAATAGGTAAATTATTTTCTATAAGTGCAAATATGCCAAAATTTTTGAAACGATTTCCTAATACTAAAATTTTATATATGGTACGAGACCCCCAAAGTGTTATTCCATCTGGATTAAGTTTAGTAACTGGCGTTCTGGATAAAAAATTTGGATTTTGGTCATTAGAAAAAACAAAAAGAGATAGGTTTATTAAAAGATTATATAGTGCCTTGGTAGAGTTAATGAGAAGATTTCAAAAAGATTGGATTAGTGGAAAAATTGATAAAGATAAAGTAATGATTGTACATTTTGATAGGATGATGAACGACTTTGATGGACTTATGTCTGACATTACTCAATTTCTTGAATTTGAACCTACAGAAGAATTATTAAATGAGATAAAAATAACATCAGAGAAACAGAAGAGTTTTAAAAGTAAGCACAAATATGATTTAAGTAAATTTGGATTAACAGAGCAACAAATTAAAAATGATTGTGATTCTGTTTATCAATCAATTATTAATAGTTAATAAAATTATGAAGTACATACTATATTTAATATTATCATCTTTAATTTTTTCCAATATTATAATTCCTCCTCATAATATTGATGGATGGAAAATTTTAAGAGATGAAAATCCATGGATTGGATACCAAGATTATGAAAATTTTCCATGGTGTCGAGCGACTGAGGTATTTCCTTACTCCATTGGTGAAATTGAAGAATACATAGGACGATTTGATACTTATAGTAATACTTTTAGCAGAATGATTGATTCAGATTTGGTTGATACCAACATCGTATATTTAAGAGTAGATTATCCATTTTTTTTAAGTGATAGAGATTATATTGTACAGTATAAAAGAATAAACAATTCAAAAGATGTTTATTATCAATGGATTGCTACTATTCATCCTGAAGTGCCAGAATATGAAAATGTTGTTAGATTAATTAATGCTGGCGGTGAATGGGCATTAAAGTATATAAATGATAGTTCAACTGAAGTATCATATAGTTGGAATGGTGAATTAAGGGGAGATTTTCCAAGTTTTTCTCTTTCCTCAGCATGGACAAAAGGTGGGACGGAAATAATTAAAGAATTAAGGTATGCAATTGAAAATAAATCAAATTAAATATATAAATTTCATTTTTTTTATTTCAATTATTATTGGTTTTCAATTTGATGGAACAGGATATTCAAATATTTATGCAATCAATAAAATATCGAACCAATCTTTAATAAAGCTTCCATTTAGATTATTTAGTTATGATTTATCTATATCTGATATAACTGAAAATGATAATTTTTCTATTAAAGCAAATTGGGGCATTGAACATAAAATTAACAATTTTAATAGTAAGAATTCATTACCAAGTATGCTTTATGATTTAATTTCAATCCAAAATGTAGAATATAGTTCTGAATTTAGAGAATTATATTTTATTTTGGAAAATTCAGTCTCTGAAATAAGATTTGGCAAACAACTTCATACATGGGGCGCTGTAGATGCCAATAGTCCATTAGATTTTTTGAACCCAACAGATTACTATTATTTGTTTACTGATTCAGATGAAACTAAAATGGGTAAATTAAGCTTTCTATTTGATTTATATTTTGAAGATCAATATAAATTTCAATTTTTAGTGATGCCTAACCATAAACCAAACAATATACCTTTAAATGACCCTGATTTTCCTATAACATTACCTGCTACTGTTGAAAACTATCAGTTTTTGAACGATTTTAAAAAACCAGAAATTGGTGCATACATACAAAAATCAGGAATCAATATGGACTGGACACTATATTATTTTTCAGGATACGATAGAAATTATAATTTATATGGTGCTAATGTTTTCTTAGATCAATTTGATATAAATTCTGTTACTGATACGGTTTTTTCATTCCGCAAAACAGATATGATTGCTTTCTCCAATGTAGCATTTATTGATAATTTTACTTTCAGAACTGATTTTGCTTATTTTAAAACTGAATCTGAATCGCAATCAATAGAAAATAGAATATATTTAGGTCAAGATATACTGAGTGGTACTTCATTAGAGTTTGAAACATTAGCAGCTACTAGTTATTTTAATATTTCAGCGGAATATTATCAGTATTGTTTTCAATTAGAATATGGGTTACCACTTGATATTAATTTTACGGGACAACTTTTTGGATATGTAAAAGAAAATGTTGAAGGAAATGTGGTAGATATAGCGTTAACCAATTTCGAGATATATCTAGATGGTAAAGATTTTTTCTATCCTGGTTTAGGATCTCCATTAGCAACACTGGCAAAAGAAGCAATGGTACTTAATCTAGATAAAACATTCATGGATGATTTATTAGAAATACAGTTTGTTAGTTTGATTGATTTAAATCATAAAGGTAAACTTTTTCAATTAAAATTTAGTTATGATATCATTGATGATTTAAACGCTTCTATTTTATTTTATAAAGGTATTGGCAATAAAAATACATATCCTGATAACCTTGAAACAGATACAGTTGATGAAAGTTTGTTATACCCGTTTAATGGGATGGAAAATTTTTCTCACTTACGCGCTCAATTGAAATATTATTTTTAATTTATGAATGTCAAGATAACAGGTAGCGGATATTATGTTCCTTCAAATATTGAAACAGCAGAAGATCTAGCATTAAAAATTAAAAAAAGTAAAGACTGGATTATATCTAAAACTGGTGTTTTAGAAAGAAGAGTTTCAGACATTGATGTTGATATGATGGGAGCAATAGCTGCAAAAAATGCATTAAAAAACCATTCAAAGCCAGATTTAATCATCAACGCTTCAGGAGTACCTAAACAAACTATCCCAGATACGTCTGTATTCATTCAAAAAGAATTAGGGTTTAAAGGCATACCATCTTTTTCAGTACATTCTACGTGTTTATCTTTTCTTTCTGCTTTTCATACAGCATCTGGATTAATAGAATCCAAACAATATAAAAAAATTTTAATTGTTTCTTCTGATAGAGGAAGTATTGGAAGAAATTTTGATGAGCCTGAAAGTGCAGCGTTATTGGGAGATGCTGCAGCTGCTATTATTTTAGAACCTTCAAACACTAGTTATGTAATTGATTACAAGATGGAAACGTGGCCTGAAGGAGCTGAATTAACACAGGTTAAAGGAGGTGGAACTTTCAGACATCCAGATAATCCTAAAACAATTGACAATGATCATTATTTTACAATGTCAGGCCCTAAAGTATATAAACTTGCCAGAAAAAAAGTTTATTTCATGATTAGAAAAATATTAAAAAGTAACCAATTAAAAATTAATGATATTAATTTTGTAATTCCTCATCAAGCATCTGAATCAGCAATTATGGCTTATTCAAAATTTGGTGGATTTCCAAAAGAGGTTGTTATGAATATAATTGCCAATTATGGCAATTGCGTTTCTGCATCAATTCCACTGGCACTAGCCATAGCAATTGAGCAAAAGAAAATCAATCGTGGCGATCTTTTCATGATGATTGGAACTGGAGCAGGTCTATCTGTTGCTTCTACAATATTAAAATATTAGATTTATTTTTGTAGTACAATCTTTTTATTTGTCGAATTATAACCATCTGAAATATTGACCATATAAATACCTGAAGAAAAACGATTCGCGTTCCATTCCATTGTATATGAGCCTGGAGTCATCTTCTTTTTATTTAATAATTTTGATACTAAGTTACCTTTAATATCATATATTGATATAGTAATATTGTCAGTTGTATTATTAACTGAAAAATTAATATTAGTTACAGGATTAAATGGATTTGGATAAATAGACTCTATTGCAAATTGTACATTATTAAATGTATCATTATTATTTAACAAACAATCATTAGCACACGAATCTTCATCTTCACAGCCATTACATATTCCATCACCACATTCACAGTCTTGACACTCTGTAATTTGAACACTATAGTAGTATGTATCTAAACTGGTATTGAAATGATCACTATTTGCCACACAATCTGGCACATCTTCACATAACATATTACCTCCAATTGCAAAGTAAGGATATCCAAAATAATCATCATCATCCCAATTTAAATTTAAAGAGCAAAAGTTTTCAGGTAGTGAGGTGAGTTGGTTGTTAAATAACCATAAATATGTCATAGAACTTAAATCCAAAAATGATTCGGGTAAATTATTAATATTATTGTAACCCAAATCCAAAATATACAAATTAGTTAAATTACCAAAATTTTCAGGCAAAGTTGTCAACTGATTAAAAGATATATATAATTGTACTAATGCTGTAAGATTAGAAAAACTATCTGGTAAAACAGTAATATTATTTTCTTCTAAATATAATTTTCTTAAATCATCAAGGTT
>CEUJ01181258.1_pt1 | contig 12906 bp, 10 predicted proteins | sample 361531 | NCBI WGS metagenome assembly CEUJ01 (sample SAMEA2622842, study PRJEB7988) | marine metagenome | biome: marine biome (ENVO:00000447); feature: marine epipelagic mixed layer (ENVO:xxxxxxxxx); material: "saline water (ENVO:00002010), including plankton (ENVO:xxxxxxxx)" | depth 140 m | reverse complement strand
GTCTATTATAAAACCCCCATAAACTAATCAAATTTATTTCGCTTTGTTTCGATGAGGTCCATTTCTTATTTAAGACCTTATTTGCTATTAGCCTTGACTTAACAACGTCAGATATGTCAAGATGCTCACTATCTGAGTCTGTATTTACGCCTAAATTAGCAGCAAAAGCCTGTAATTGACCCAACGCAGGCATCGACTCTTTTTTTGCTGGATAAAGCGTTATTTGGGCATTGTAATATTTTGTAAATAGAAACGAAGATCCTAAACCTAGCAAAGCGCTAATAATTGTACAAAAAAATATGAATTTTTTACTTCTAGCGATTAACCTAAAAATAAGTGCAATATCAATGGTATTGTCATTATTAATAATTTTCTGCTTTTTGGTGCTTAACTCTTGTTCCTCAAAAGCTGGAAATGCTTTTTTTAATCGATTCAATACATCAAAATTAATCGCAGTATGTCCTTTTTCATAATTTATGAGAGTTGCTCTGGAAACGTTCATTTTATCCGCAAGATCTTCTTGGCGAATATCATTCATTAAGCGAAATCGCTTAATTTTTTGACCTAATTTATTGTCAGTTTGTTCCATTTATTTGACTTGATAATATTGCTATTGATAGCAGAGTAGTGGCAATATTTCCAGCCTGACTAGATAATGTTGAAAATATTTCCCAACCTGTCATGTTGCGACGATAGGAGGTTATTTTTCTGGAATTGATTACAATTGTTGATCCTTCAAGGACATTCGGTGAAAATAATCCATCATTTAAGCTTGCTATTCCATTTGGATATACTATATATATATTTTGCTCACTTGCAAAGTCATTCAATCCACCAGCTTTTTCTATGTACCTATTGATATTCATACCTTTTTTATAAGTAATAAATCCTGGCTTATTAACTTCACCCTTAACTAGCACTAAACCGCTTTTTTTGATAACATTTAAACTATCATTATTTTCTAAAATGAAACTTTCATTATCCCACGCAATTTTCAATGAGTCTCTAAAAATCTCAACGCCCTTATATAGTGCATCACCCGTAAATCCTCCTGCTAATTCAATTATATCTGCTAAAGTAGTTAATTTATTTAATCCATAAATTCCTGGAATTTTTACCTCACCAGTAATTATAGCTGTTTCAATTTTTCTATTATTTCTATTCATTGGCACTGTTATTACATCGCCGTTATTAAGCACGATATTCTCTTCATTAAAATTTGATGTTATCCTGAGAGGTCTTTCGCCTTTTTTATTTACTCTCGTTATTTGGATTTGGGACAGATCCATTGTTTTAGAGAAATTTTTATTTTTTAAACTATTTGTGGCATCAAGGAGCTCTTCTAATTTCATATCATTTTCATAAGGAAATTTCCCCGCGTTAATTACTTGACCGCCAATTGTAACAAAATTATCATATTTTGCTATGGAAGGAACATGTATGCTGTCTTCATTGGAAATTTTAAAATTTAACCATTCTCTCTGTTTTATGATTTCAGATTTATTTTCACTTGCTTCCTTTCTATAAACAAAAATTGAGCTAGATGCTTTTGTATCTAAACCTCCAGCTATTTTAATTAAATCGTCAAGGCTTTCGTTGTTTTTTATTTCAAAATAACCTGGTCTTAAAACTCTACCAGTTAGCGCTATGGTAGTATTTCTTGGAGGTATTTTAATTATATCTTGATCTAATAATCTAATATCTCCCTTGCTTAAACCATCAACCATATAATCATATATATCAAATTCAGAAATAATTTCATTGGATCTAATTACTTGAATTCTCCTCAAAGAACCTCTTCTGTCTACTCCTCCAGCCTGAATAAGCCCAGAAATTACGTTAGAAAAAGGATGAATGGTGTGAACACCGGGTATATTTGCAAAACCAACAAAATGAACATTTACAGATTTTAACTCACCAAGACTTAAATCAATAAATGATTTTGGGTTTGGCCCTAAAAGTGTAGAATATTTGTTAGAGTAAGATGACATTGCATATTTTTTTGCCTCGCTTAGCGATTTATCGCCAAGATTAAGTATGCCTACATCATCTAAGTATATTTGACCTTCACGATTAATTATCACAACATTATATGATTGAATTTCACCCCAAAGTGAAATAATAACCTCATCACCAGGTCCTAATTTGTAATTTTCAGGTGGGGGTAGATTTTGCCAAAATGGAATAGAATCCCTTTTAGTAAAAAAATCATACCCAATATATTCAAGTTTTCTGGTGGAATCTTTTAGAGATTCAAGTTCATCGAGCAGCTTTTGTGTATTTACAAGTAGTGATTCTATATCTTTACGAGAATAAACAAGCTTATCAGGGATGGCAGTACTGCCTGCTCTTCTTTCAGCCTCAACAATATTTTCCGGCTTTTGAAGAGATTGCTTTTCGAGAGCCTTATTGTACTCGTCTTTTAATTTTTGGATTTCCTGGTATGTTTGACCATTTATTGAAAAGATAGAACAAAATACAACAACAAACCAATAAAAGATGCTTTTACGAATTTTCATAGAGGAATTATAATATTCTTTGACATAATGTCAAAGCTATTTTATTTAATGTAAATAATATTTACAGATTGTAAAAACTAATTAATTTTTCTATGGAAATAAGAACGGTTTTAGTCCTTTGAATTGATCCTTCCTCAAAATCTTCGCTCCAAACATTTGCATTATTATTAAGAAATGCATAATGGTTAAACTTCTCATTTTCATAAAATATATTTATGGAAAAATTATTTTTTAAAATTATGCTTAATGATAGCTGGAATTCAATTTTAACCTCCGGTGGGAAATGAAAGGTAACACCATGTCTCTCATAATTTAATGCAGATATAAGATTTATATTGTTTTTTAAATATCCAATATATAAAAATAGATCGTCAGAGTCTGATCCAGCATGAGAACCCCAAAATCTACCTTTAAATGAATGATAGTCGAATATTTTATTATCATACCAATTTGGCGACGGTAAAATGTTAAAATACGAACTCTGAACTAATCGCGAATATTCAATGCCATAGGTTAAATTTTTAAATCCAAATGCATTGTATTGCCTAAGACCAATATTAGTTCCAATTGAATGGTCAGTTAAATAAGGAAATTGATCTTGACTACCAAATGAGCGCTTTGGGTAGCCATACTCTAGGAAAATTATCATATTTGATTGAGGGTATTTTGCAGAAAAATAATAAGAATTTAAATAATCCCAGTATTTTGCGTTCCTTTCTGTAAATGTAACTGTCATAGCATCCAATAAAGACCAGGAAATTGAATTCCTAGAACCACTTAATATGTGTTTAATAACACCTATGGAGTATTCTTTTAAAGAAAATTCTAAACTTGAAGATGTAATATAAAAATTTTCACCTAATTCATTTTTAATTGATTTTGAGGTGTAGTGGTTAAAATTAAAGGTGGAATTGTTATTAATATTTTTATTGAAGGAAAAATAAATTTTTGGAATACCTTTACTGTTTGATGACATGGCTAAGCTATTGTGTATCCCCGGGCCCCACCATCTATTAATATTTGAAAATCCAAATCTTAAACCAGATGAATTAATTGATAAATTAATGTTTTTTGGATTTAATAAATTAGATTTGTTTTCCGAAAAAATAGGGACATCATTTAATTTTGAGAAACTACTCTCTTTGGGAGTCAGATTGTAACTAAATGATTTAAAAATTTTAAATTGAGGTTCTATTGAAAACAAAAGAAATTTATTTTTATAATATAAAAGTGTGCTATGAATTTGACCGTAACCCTTGGGAAGATATATTCCATCCATATTCTCAAAATTTGGTAGGTTTGTGTTTAAATAATTTTTTTGTAGATATTTTAAAATTAAAATGTTTGAACTATTTCTGCGGGTTGATGACTTTGAAAAACTTTTGCTTTCATCCAGAATTTTTGAGTGAAATGACCAATTATAAACATTTTGACCGTATACTCTGGGATTTATAGATAAAACTAATAATATGTAAAATATATTTTTAAAAAAGTTCATTTAGAAAAACTATATGAAGAACTGATCCAAAAAATGTTGCTAGAAGAAAGGTATGATTTTTTGAATGAATAATTATTTATCAACTCATTTTCAAAAGAAAATGAAAAAGAGAAATTATTTTTTAAATTAATCTCATAAGTAAAGATAAGCTCATGCTTTAATTGTGGATTTTCTTTTGCTTTTAACGCATTACGCTCCCTATTAAAGGAAAGCAATATCGAAGAAATACCTTTATTATATCCAAAAAGAAAAACAATATCGTCAGACGAAGGTCCAGAATGTGCACCCATAATTCTTCCATTATAAGTGAAAAAGTCAAACTCTGGTTTATAATAAAAATTTGGAGTACCAGGTACACCTCTGAAAAACGACTGTTTGAACGTATTAGGTTCTTTTGTTGATGTAATTTCTGCAGCAAATAACAATGAATAGTTTTTACTAAAATAATTTTTTTTAAAACCTAACTGATAGCCCAAGGTGTGGTCCCAATGTGCCATTAGATCAGTAAGGTTTGCTCTAGCATCATCAGTTGCAATATCAATGTAAATTTCAAAATTATCTTTTGGAAATTTTAATTTAGAGTAAACAGTTAAAACCTGATCCCAAATATCAAATCCTGGGGTGCCGATTTCAGTATAACTTAAGTCTGTTTTATTTTGAGCGAACAACGGCTCTAGCACAAGCCCAAAAGCATCATTTATACTCCATGAACTAAGGTTTTTATTATTAAATTTTCCAGAGAGATAAGTTCTGTGGAGACCAAATGTTAAAATTGTATTTGAACTAGAAAGTGAAACCTTTGAATGTAAACCTGTGAAGTATATATCGTTGTTGTTTAGACTTTTATAGGGAATACCAATAATCTGCGAACCAAAAGAAAGTTGACCAAATTTTAAATCTTTAAACGTACCTAATGTATACGTTAGTTGACTTGGAGCATTAGAAGACAAGGAAATTGCTGAGTGAAAACCCGGTCCCCACCAATTATTATGTTTTCCATAGCTAATTCCAAAGCCATTATAATGAATTATAATTCTAGATTGTCTGAGACCTAAATAATTATTTTGTTCGCTAAAATTAAAATTGCTTAAACCCTTATATATCGGTTCAACATTTTTTGAATAAAAAATATTATAATTTTTATACAAAAAAGGTTCTAATTCTAGATATATCCATCGTGTTGAAAGCTCAATCCTGGAACTTATCATTCGAGAGTTTTTTGAAAATGAGCGAATTTCTGAAAAATTATCGATATTTGGATGCCCATTATTGAAAATATTATCAAAATTTATAAAAATTCGAAATCGGCTTTTGTGATCTTTTTTAAAGTTTGCTGAATTATGCTTCAGTTCATTTAAAAGCTTAATCTGGGGTATTGAAAACCTATTTGAAATAATTTGATCTTGTGAAAAAATAATTGTAAACGAAAAAAAAAATAAAATTATAGTTCGCATTAAGCTAAAAAATTCTAAGATAAATTGTCCAAACAGATTTGAATAATTTTATCCTGTTGATTTTTTGTTAAGCTAGAACCAGAAGGTAGACAAAGACCAGTTTCAAAAAAAAATTTTGAAAGATCAATATCATTATATAAGTAAGTTTCATTTTTATAAATGGGCTGCATATGCATTGGCTTCCAAACTGGTCTGGATTCAATATTTTTTTCTTCAAGTATTTTTATCAATTGATCTCTATTTATTTTACATTTTTTTGAATCTAGGGTTAAAACTGTAAGCCAACGATTTGATGGAGCATCAAATGATTCAGGCATAAAACTAATTCCCTCAATATTGTGTAAATTTTCATAATATTTATTAAAAATTTTTCTCCTAGCTTTAACTTTTTTATCTAATTCGAGCAACTGTCCTCTTCCTACCGCAGCTAACAAATTACTCATTCGATAATTATATCCGATTTCACAATGTTCATAGTGAAGAAATTTTTCTCGAGCCTGGGTTGATAAGAATTTAGCTTTTTTTATAAGCTTATCGTTATCACTTACTAGCATACCGCCTGATGAAGTTGTAATAATCTTATTTCCATTAAAGGATAATACACCAACTTCCCCAAAAGTGCCTGATTTTTGATTATTGTATTCTGATCCTAATGACTCAGCAGCATCTTCAATTAAAAAGATATTATTTGAATTACATAATTCAACTATTTCGCTATAATTAGCTGATTGTCCATAAAGATTTACTGAAATAAGAGCTTTTGGAGAAAATTTCTTAATAGCTTTTTCAAGTAAACTTGTTGAAATAGTCCATGATTCATCAACATCTATGAAGACTGGAATTGCTTTTTCATACATTATAACATTTGCAGAGGCGGCAAATGTTAGCGAAGGACATAAAACAATATCACCTTGCTTAACATTTGATAGGACCAAGGAGAGATGTAAGCCAGCCGTTCCTGAGCTTATTGCAGCACAATTTTGAACACCTAAATAACTTGACATTTCATTTTCAAAATAATCAATATCTGGCCCTACAGGAGCTATCCAATTTGAATCAAATGCTTTATTTAACAGCTTTTTTTCATTTTCACCAACATGAGGAGGGGAAAGGTAAATTCTATTCTTCATCTATTGTTTTTATAATCCTTATAGGCGAACCAAAAGCAATCATATTGTCAGGTACTGATTTATTAACAAAGCTATGTGCTCCAATAATTGAATTTTTGCCAATACTAATGCCAGGTAAAATTGTAGAGTGACTACCTATTTTACAGTTTTCGTATAAAATAACTTCTCCTGATTTATCATCAATAGTTGAAACCGAATAAATAGAACAATGTGAGCCAATTTGCACATTATCCTTAATTTTAACACCAAATTTTGCGTTTATATAAGTGAAAGCTCCAATATCGGTCAATTCACCAAGCTCAAAGCCATCAATATTTTGAACTAACCAATTATATTCATTTATTTTTGACTCTTTGAAAACTGGGTATTTCCAATTTTTAAATTTTCTATTCATTTTTTTCATCAAATCTTGGCATGGTATTTAATTCGTTGTGATTTATATCAGATCTTTGAAATACTTTTATAAATGTTAATATAATTATCTTCAAGTCTAGAATAAAGCTTTGATTGTCAACATACCATAAATCTAAATCAAATTTCTTTTCCCACATAAGTTGGTTTCTACCATTTATTTGAGCCCATCCAGTTATGCCAGGAATCACATCATGGCGACGCATTTGAGCTTTGTTATACTTTAATAAATATTCAGCAATGAATGGTCTTGGGCCAACCAAAGACATATCACCTATTAACACATTATAAAAAGTTGGTATTTCGTCTAAACTAACGGATCTCAAAAAATTTCCTATCTTTGTAATCCTATCTTTATCAGATAATAATTTTCCTTTTTTATCTACATCATGATTCATGGTTGAAAACTTGTAAATTGTAAACTTCTTTCCCTTAAATCCTCCTCTTTTCTGAGAAAAAATAACAGGCTTTCCATCAAAAGCAATGATTAAAAAGGAAATTAAAATGAAAAGGATGATTATTAATGGGCTAAAAATTAGTAGAAACGATAAATCAAATATTCTCTTTATAGAAATTTTATACATTGAACTCTAATTGACTTTTTATTATTTCATCAACCTGATTGTGTTTTGAAATACTAACCACAACCCCTTTAACGGATTTTTTGTTAAAAGCATACTTGATTAATGAAGCGCAATTATGATCATCACTTCCCCTTAAAGCGTCTCCAGCTAAAAATGGTCTAATTGCTATACAATTTTTTAATTTAGCCTCTAAGCTATCAACATGTTTCTCATAATCCGTTTCATACGGATTTCTGTATACAACTAATCCATCAATAAAATCTTCATTTATTATGCGGCTGGCAAAAGCAGTGGTGTAAGGAAAACAATAAAAATAATTTATTTGATTATTTTTTTTTAATGAAAAAATATAATTTTTAATTTTAACAGATGATGAATTATAATTATTGATTCTTTTTTTATCAGATGAAATATCTGAGCGCCACATCCATTGCAAAGCATAAATTTTTTTCAAAATTAGTTTGTCTTTATAGAATGATATTCTTTCGTTCATTTGATTTTCATCAAAATTTAAATCATCGAAATCAGGAGAGCTGATCTTTATAATTTGTTTGATTTTTTTTGTTGGATTGTTTTTATAAAACTCCTTTAAAACCTCTGTATATAAGTGAAAACTTTCATATTCGTATGAGGTGTGGTGAATATTTATTCCTTTTTCATATAAATATTCAAAAAGTTTTGTCCAATAATTGAGAGAATAGTCATAGTTAATCATTCTCATTGAGCCAAAGATTATTTGATTGTTCAAATCTTTATAAGACTTAATTTTTATTAATCTGAATGGCGCATTTTAATAAAAATCTATCCGAATCATTTTTAGCTACAAAACTGTTTCTTCCATGAAGGCAGTAACTATCTTTCCATAACACCGAATCTCCTCTTTGAAGAGATACATTAATTGTTCTACGCTTAATTTCAGGAGAATTGATCAGAAAACTTTGAAACTGATCTGTAATGAATTTTTCATTAGAATTTAAATTCTTAGAAAGGCAGTAATAATTCCAGTTTACCAAAATTGAATTCGAATTTTCGTCTTTTTTTAAAATTTTTTCAATTCTTGAATCTCCAGATCTCTCATGCTTAATATTTAATTTTTGAAGAGATTTTAGAAGATTGATATTTTCATGTTGGAGCACATCATAAATGTCATCAGAATCAATAAATGTCGTTTCTCCTCCTTCTACCTCATTTCTTTCGCAAGCCATGATTGTTGTTGGATAGTCGGGAATATAAGAACCATCAGTATGCAGAGGTTGTGCGTTCTGCGAGTGTCTATACGCATCTTTAAAGTTTTTATCATTCCTGACCTCAAACCAAATTGAACCGTCTCGCTGGCCTGACCTATCTCCCAACCTAACATCCTCACCTAATTCGAGGGGCGATCCTATCACATCGAAGAAATTTTCGTAAGTATTTCTAACATCCTTAATATATGATTTTGCCCTAAGTACAAATACCTTGTTTTTATTTTTGCTCCATTTATCAAATAAAACAGATGCACAAATATCAAAGCGATATGGATTAAAATCTATTTCTACTAACATATTGTGTAATTAATTTTTAATAAATTTAATTAAATATTTAGAAAAATTTTCATAAATATTATCTGCTTGAAAGTGTTCGTTAAAAAGTTTTTTTGAATTGTTCGAAAGTGAAATAGCTTCATTTTTTGATAAAGATGAAATTTTTAGAAAAATATCGACCAGCTCATTTACATTACTTTGATTAAAATAGAATCCTGCATTATAATCATGAATTAGCTTTCTTAAATCTCCATCAGAAGAAGATATAATTATTTGACCTGAGCTTGTATAGGAAAAAACTTTATTTGGAAAAATTTCTTTTTCAATACTTGGAATTATTCCACCTAAAGAAATTGCATTGACATTATTAATTTCATTCTTTTTAAGCCAACCTGTAAAATGAACACTTTCGTTATTAAGCGCTAGATTTTTACATTCATCAAAGTAGTCACCATTTCCACACAATATAAATGAAAATTTGTGGTGCTCATTTTTTGTTTTTAGAATATTTGCTGCTTCAATTATTATTTTTGGATGACTTAGCTTTGTAAATGAGCCCATATAATTAAAAATTATTTTTTCTTCTATAACTTTTTTATCAATGAAGTTTAAATCAAGTTTTGCTGAATTTTGCTGCGTATCACCGCCAATATAAAAAACTTTGTTATGGTCGTTTTTTGTTCTTCCAGAAAATTTTATTGCCCAATCAACTATTTGAGGCATTACACCTACCAGCGCTGTTGATTTATTAAATATTTTTTTGGTAATAATTATATCTCTAAGGAAAAAAATCTTGTAAAGAAATTTGAAATATTTTGGGAAAATAGTTTCGAAGATGTCTGGCCAGAAATCTCTTAAATCTAAAATGACAGGAATATTTCTTTTATTTGCGAAATCAATTACTATTTTTGCGACGCCATGAATAGGATGGGCAACCATTATAAGATCGGGATTTGGAAATACTTTGATTTGTTTTTTTAGTTTTTTTGCAAAGCGATAATGATGAAAAAATCTGGCTACTGATATATTTTTTTTATAGGAACCACAATGCAAATATTTGACTTTATAATCGTCATGCGATATTTCAGTATCTTCATCAAAAATGAGTCTCTTTTGATGATGCCATAGTGTCGTGCACCAAAACGTCACCTCTATTCCTTTTTTTGCAAGACTTTTTGCTAGGCGAGAATTTCGGAATAGTGAATGATTTTCTATGTGAGGAGGAGGCTCTCCATGCTGAATTAGCCAGATTTTCACTAAGTTTGATAAAGTTTTGGTAATGAATTTATAGTTTTAATGACTGATTCATAATCCATTTTAATCGTGTCTAAATACCACCTTAAATTTTGATATCTTGGCCTATTTTCATCTTCGACTAATTCTAAAGCTTCCTCTCTTGTTAAATCACCTTCTCTGATTTGATTGCTTCTAAAAGTGTCATGCTCTGTAAATCCCGCAACTTGGCAATAAATATAATTGTAAAACGCTGCCGTTCCATCTCCAATGCGCCATGTAGTATTAGTATCTGGAGCAAGTTCCCAATCATACATTGAAAGTGTCGTATCGGTTAATTTTTCATCCCATTTCCAATAATCAAATAGGTGATAGTAGTCAGATTTTTTTGTAAAGCTCCTATAATACTCTCCTGAAATAGTATCCCACATAGACCTATTAAAGTAACCCATACTCTTGGACATTGCTTTTAATCTTAAGTACTGGTATCTCATCTGCTTTGAAATTCCATTGGAATATACCTTTTTCTCTTCAAAGTCGGGCTTTACCCCTAAAAATCCAGCCTTAAAGTGAGTCACTTCTAATGGATTTACTCCCCACAGATTTAAATTAATTCCAGTTTGTTTTTTCACTGTTTCTACATGCCTAAAAAAATGTTTGTCGCCTGCTGTAAAGATACTAACCATTCCAAGATGTGGAGATTTTAGCCATGCTTTTAAATTATTAGCTATGTTGCGCCTTTTTTTTGAAATATCAGCAGCAACAATTATGTTTTCAACCTTTAATTCAGCACACATCCTACTAATATTTCTTCGACCTAAATCGGTTACCATTCCCCAATCATATGTATATGTAATGGGGTTCATTTTAAGCTCATTTACAATTAAATGAAGCCCATAACAACTATCCCTACCTCCAGAAAAAGGGACAATACAATCTGCGCTTTTCTCTCTTCTGTAAGGTTCAACTAATCCAAATAATTCACTAGTAGGCTTTGGTTTATTGCGTATTTGATAATTTGAGCAATAATTACAAACACCAGCTTCATTAAAAGTTATAAAAGGCATTGTTTCTGGAAGAATGCATTTTTTGCATCTTTTTAAAATTGGCTTATGATATTCTAAAAGGCTTTCTTCTGATTTAATATTTTTAAACGCAGGAATAAGGTCTTCATTTCTGGCTTTACCTTTTTCAACAATAATATCTTCTACAGGGGGAACATCTAATATTACTGGCTCTGACCATATTTGCTTTATTTTTTTACACTCTATCTTTTCAAGGGGATATTTTTCTGATGCGAAATATATATTCTCATTTGAAAAACCATAATATAGGCTTCCATTGTTAGAAAAAAGAAGCAGTTTCCCATAATTGGGCAACAACAAAACACAAGAGATAGTTCCCACGCAATATTTAAGAACTTTATTAGGAATTTCATCATAGGTGCCGCCGTTTTTTAGGTGGGAAATGGCAACAGCGTTTATGGCTTCAGTATCTATTTCGAATTTTCGCTTTACATCTAAATTTGCCCAGATCTCATCAGTATTTACAACGATTCCATTATGAATGACACTTGTTCCATCTCTAACAACAGGCTGATTATCATTTAAACCATTAGTGATTAACCGACTATGACCCATAATTACAGTTGAGTTTATTTTTTGATTACTACGAAAAAGTTTTTTTATATCATAATTTCGTTTAATAACTGAATATGACTCTTTATCATAGTAAAGAATACCGCTGGAGTCTCTGCCTCGCTGACGAGCATGTAAGACTAAATTTTTCAATTTAGCCTTATCTACCTTGTCGCTAGAAATAGAACCAAATATACCGCACATATTTTATCCTAGATGTGAATTTTTTTTAAATAATTTATTTATTTAGAGAACAGAATGTACAAGTTTTTTCGGACAAGAAACATTAACCAAACGATTAATGATAAAATAATTAAATAAAAATCAATTATAAAACCAGAAATACCGGTAATTGATAAGTCCTTATAATGTATTATTAACCATGCGCAGAATGCTATTATAAGAGGGTCGTTTTTTCTTCTATCAATGAATTCATCTACAATTGATAGTCCCAACCCTACAAAAACTGAACCAAGTACTACTGATGCAAATCCAAAATTTGCATAAAACTCTCCCCAAAAAATCGTTGGCATCGAGCCAACTATTCCTAGCTTAAGATCTAAAGGAGAAGGATTGACCCAATTCATAACTTCGAAGGTTAGGTTGTAAGGTTCAAATGGAAAAATTCCAAGGGGGTTTGGGAAGCTTCTTCCAAAAAGAAAATCTTGATATTTTGGAAAAAATTCTAAGTAGTGATACGCTGGCTGCAGAGAGCCTGTCAGTAGACGACTAAATATACTATAAATACCACTTGCAAATCCCTCATTTCCCATGAATAAAGTATAAAGGACCACTAGTATTATAGAACTTAAAGCAACTACAAAAAGTATATGTTTAAATTTAAAATTTTTATTTTTATTAAATAAAAAATATCCAATTAAATATATAGATATTAAATCTATAATTATTCCTTTTTC
>CEUJ01046119.1_pt1 | contig 12943 bp, 13 predicted proteins | sample 361531 | NCBI WGS metagenome assembly CEUJ01 (sample SAMEA2622842, study PRJEB7988) | marine metagenome | biome: marine biome (ENVO:00000447); feature: marine epipelagic mixed layer (ENVO:xxxxxxxxx); material: "saline water (ENVO:00002010), including plankton (ENVO:xxxxxxxx)" | depth 140 m | reverse complement strand
AATAATCCATTTTATGTTCGAAACTGTCCAGAAAAAATTTTTGTAAATAAATATACAGATTTTATGCCATCTACACTAATTACCCGAAATGTAAGTGAGATAATAAAATTCCGAAACAAGCACGATAAAATAATAATCAAACCACTATATGGTAACGGTGGAGCTAATGTCTTTTATTCTGATAGAGCTGATAAAAACTTTGGATCAATAATTGAAAACTTTTTGGAATTAAGCCGTGAACCTTTTATAGTCCAGCAGTTCATTCCAAAAGTCAATGAAGGTGATAAGAGAATAATTCTCATTGATGGGGAAATTGCAGGTGCAATAAATAGACTGCCTCAAGAAGGCGAGATTAGATCCAATATGCATGTTGGGGGGATAGCTGCCAAAACTCAGATAACAAAAGAAGATACTAAAATCTGTAATGCTATCTCAAAAGACTTAAAGAATTTCGGTTTATTTTTTGTAGGAATAGACATAATTGGTAATTTAATAACTGAGATCAATGTAACCTCACCAACCGGCATAAGAGAGATACTTCAATTGAGTGGAGTTAATGTTGCAGAAACATTTTGGGATCAGGCTGAAAAAAAAATAAATAAATAATCAAGACAATAAAATTTTGTATGCACTCACATGGCGAAAATAACCCAAAAAATAAAAGAAACGAACTCACATAAATATAAAAATAAAATTCTTAGCCTGCGCAAAAGAGTAACCAAGGGGCCAAAAAATATAGATTTGGACGCAAGATTAGCAAAAACAAAAAATGAGATTAAAGCTGCTCAACAATTGAGATTTAAAGTATTCTATAAGGAATTATCTGCGCACCCAAACATACTAACAAGATTTACCCGTAGGGATAGAGACACATACGATAAAATTTGCCAACACATGCTTGTTATTGATAAATCAAACAAAAAGAGAGGCATATTGTTAATAGGAAAAAAGAAAGAGAATGTGGTTGGAACTTATAGGCTCCTTCCTCAGCGAGACGCAGAGTCTAACAAGGGATTTTATAGTCAGGATGAGTATGATATAACACCACTCATAGAAAGACATCAAGAAAGAAAATTTCTTGAGCTTGGGCGTTCATGTGTGCTGAGTTCATATCGTAAAAAATCTACGATCGAGCTACTTTGGCAAGGTGTTTGGAAGTATATATTAGACAATAATTTTGATGTAATGATTGGGTGTGCTAGCTTTCAAGCAACAAAACCTAAACAAATTGATATGGCGTTAAGCTTCCTTTATCACAATGCATTAGCACCAGAGGAGTGGCGAGTTAAGGCAAAAAAAAATAGATATATTGATATGAACATGATGAAAAAAGAAGAGGTTGATAATAAAGAAGCACTAAAAACAATGCCCCCATTGATAAAGGGATATCTGAGATTGGGGGCTTATGTTGGCGATGGGGCAGTAATTGATAAGCAGTTCGGTACAATCGATGTTTTTATTGTAATGCCCCGGGAGAAGATCGAGAAAAGATTCGTAGATAAATTCACTATATGAGAACATTAAGTAAATTGCATTACATGAAATTAGATAATGATCACATATATCAAATTATGGTGATTATCGATCCTAACATTACAATATTATCGGCATATACATATGCGTTCAAAAAAGTATAAGTAATCAAATATGGATAAGGATATAGACATATTAATAAATCCGAAGTCTCTTACTTTGTCCGTGGATAAGATTTTATGTGAGAGTACAGACAATATCCCAAAAATCCGTGAAAATTTAATTTCCGAATTATCTGATACAATAGTAGCTGCTAGAAAAAAAGCTGAAATCTTATTAAAGAAGCATGGGAATGGTATACGCACTGCACGAAGTATATCAGAATTCCAAGATATGCTTATGAAAACAATCTATGAATTTATAGTGAAAAGAATATATTTACCGGAGGACAAAAAAAATATCAATAAAATATGCCTCGTCGCTGTTGGGGGCTATGGACGCGGAACACTCGCACCTTTTTCAGATATTGATTTGCTGTTCTTGCACTCAAATAAACTTAATGATTGGACAGAGTCAGTTATCGAATACATGCTCTATATTCTTTGGGATTTGGGCTTTAAAGTTGGTCATGCAACAAGAAACTTAGACCAATGCCTTGAACTCTCAAAGTCTGACTTCACCATTAGAACATCAATTTTAGAAGCAAGATATATACATGGATATCGCAATTTGTATGAAGAACTGAACAATAGGTTTAACACCGAAATCGTCGCCAAGACTGCAGATGAATTTATAGAAATGAAACTAGAGGAAAGAGATAAAAGACATACTACATATGGTTCATCACGCTTCCTTGTTGAGCCAAATGTCAAAGAAAGCAAGGGTGGTCTCAGAGACCTGCACACACTATTCTGGATTGGTAAGTATCTCTTTAGAACCAAGGCTTTGAAGGATTTGACTAAAAATGATCAATTCCTTACCTCATCAGAATTAAATAGCTTCAGAAAAGCAGAAGATTTTCTCTGGGTTGTACGATGTCACCTTCATTTTATCTCGAATAGAGATAACGAAGTTCTGACTTTTGACAAACAACTCGAGCTTGCATCACGTTTGGGATATGCAAAGAGACCTGGTCAAAAAGATGTTGAGCGGTTCATGAAACATTATTTTATGACCGCAAAGGAAGTTGGAAACTTAACAAGAATAGTTTGTGCTTCCCTTGAGGAACGATCCATAAAAAAAGAACCAGCTGTCTATGAAGTTTTAGATAGTCTTCTCTCTTTTCGAAAAAAGGATAATCAAAAAAAGAATTTTTACGTTAAGAGGGGCAGGCTATACAAAAAAGATAATTTTAGCTTCAATAAAAATAAATTAGATCTGATAAGACTCTTCATCATAGCCGACCATGACAATGTATTACTCAGCCCAGAAATAATTCAATCTATCAATCGGTCACTCAAGATTATTGATAATGATTTACGAAATAGCAAAACTGCAAATAAAATTTTTTTAGGTCTATTTTCTAACTCGAGAGAGCCAGAGTCAATACTAAGAAATATGAATGATGCTGGAGTTCTTGGAAAATTTTTACCTGATTTTGCAAAAGTTGAGGGAATGTCCCTTTTTAATCTCTATCATAACTACACTGTGGATGAACACCTTTTAAAAACGGTCGGGTTTATGAGCAAGATAATAAACAATAGCCTGAGTCAACCACATCCATTTACTTCGAGTTTTAACAATAAACTTGATAATAAGAGAGTTCTCCTTATCTCTGCTTTTCTTCATGATATTGGCAAGGGTAGGAAGCAAGATCATAGCATTCTCGGATCGCAAATAACAGAAAAACTATGCAGCAGAATTGGAATGAGCAAATCTGAAGTTTCCCAAACAGCATGGCTCGTAAAAAATCATTTGGTTATGAGTGATATAGCTCAAAAAAGAGATTTATATGACCCCAAAACAATAGTAGATTTCTCCAATATCGTGAAAAACCAGAAAAATTTAGATTACCTCTTAGCACTCACTGTCGCAGATATAATGTCAGTTGGTCCAGGTATTTGGAATGCTTGGAAGAGCGGTCTCCTTGGGACACTATATGATGAGACATCGAGTTACTTGAGTGGAGATAAAAATAAATCAATTGAAAATGAGAATAACTGCATCAAAGCTCAAAATAAATTTAAAGAGATACTATCTGATTGGCCAAAACTACTCATTAATTCATATGTTCATAGATTTAGTAACAACTATTGGCTAACAACGTCTGCTGAACAACAAATCGAACATGCAAGTATTTTAAAAGATAAAGATTCAAAAAATATCTCTCTTGAGATTTATAGTAAGAAGAATACCAAAAATAATACTACAACTGTCACTTTGATCGGGCCTGATTATCCTAATTTATTAGAAACTGTTGCTGGAGCATGCTCATTGTATGATGCGAACATAATTGATGCCCAAATAGAAACCACAATTGATGGAATAGCTATAGACACTGTATCTGTCAGACGTGATTTCAATGATCAAGATGAGGATAGACGAATAAATAAAATTTCAGATTGCATAAAAAAAAGCCTAAGTGGCCAGTTATCACTTGATAGAGAGATATCAAAGAAAAGTACAAACATTCGCTATGAAAAAACTTTTGAAGTCAAAAATAAAGTTAATATAACAAATGAATTTTCAAATAATTCAACTGTTATTGAAATTGAAGGCAGGGACAGACCGGGATTACTATATAAAATTGCCAATGTATTAAAAGAAACAAACATTAATATTAAATCGGCACATATCGTTACTTTTGGCGAAAAAGCAAACGATATCTTTTATATAACGAACCTTTTTGGAGATAAAATATCTTCTCCTGAAAAACTCTTATTAATGAAAAGTATGTTGTTATCTTCAATGGAAGAAAATAAGTAACCTAGTTTATGAATATAATTAAACCATTATTCCGAGTTTCTGGTATGACGCTTATAAGCAGATTACTTGGATTTATTAGGGATATTCTGATTGCAGCAACTTTTGGAGCAGGAAGTATTGCTGATGCTTTTTTTATTGCTCTAAAGTTTCCAAATATTTTTAGAAGAATTATGGCGGAAGGTGCTCTAAATATGTCCTTCATTCCAATGTTTTCAAAAAAACTACCTGATAAAAAAGAAGCAAACGTTTTTTTTAGAGAGATTTTTAACTTCCTATTCTGGTCCTTACTGATACTTGTCAGCATATTTGAGATACTTATGCCTGTTGTTGTATACTTACTGGCACCTGGATTTTTACAAGATCCAAAAAAGATAGATTTAGTTATTAATTTAGCTCGTATTTCCTTCCCTTACCTTTTTTTCATATCTCTTGTGACGCTCCTGTGTGGGGTCTTGAATTCATTAGGAAAATATCTCCTTGCGGCATCAATGCCAATATTTGTCAATATTTCGATGATAATTGCTTTGTTTTACGTGCAAATAATAGAAGTACAAAATACCGCTAATGCAGCTCAATTGTTGATGTTAAGTTTTTTAATCTCAGGTATTATACAATTAATTCTTTGTATTTATGGATGTAAAAAACATGGCTTCTTACCGAGAATAAAGCTACCAAAAATTTCTGATAATATAAATAAATTTATTATCTTAAGCCTCCCTGCAATTGGGGCTGGCGGCATAATTCAAATAAATATTCTAATTGGAAGTATTATCGCATCATATGAAGAAAAGGCTGTGTCTTATTTGTATTATGCCGATAGGATATATCAGCTTCCACTAGCCATGATTGGTATCTCTATAGGTGTTGTACTACTTCCAGAGCTATCAAGAGAAATTACAAAAAAAAATTCAAAAAATATTCATCTAATTCAAGAAAAATCACTTGAGGTATCACTTATTTTTGCTACTCCAGCTACGTTTGGCTTAATTTTTCTATCTCAAGAGATTATAATGGTTTTGTTTGAGCGCGCTTTCTTTACATCAATAGACACAATTGCAACATCTTTCGCATTAGTTATTTTTTCCTTGGGTCTGCCTGCGTTTGTTTGTGTTAAAATTTTTCAAGTAATGTTTTTTGCGAGAGAAGATACAAAGTCCCCGATGATCTTCGCAGGAATAAGTGTGATTGCAAATATAATAATTTCTCTGGCTCTATTCCAATATTTAGGCTATCTAGGAATTGCAATATCCACAACTGTTTCCTCTTGGATAAATCTGTTATTACTATACCGAGAGTGCACTAAAGAAAAATACTTTACCTTGAATAAAAGACTATTAAATCGCATTATAAAAATCATCGTAGCCTCAATAGGTATGGTATTTATTCTTTTTATAATTGAAAAGAGCACACCAATTTTAGAATTTGCAGACGGATCTATTGTCAATTTTTTAATACTTTTGTCTTATGTTACAATGGGTATAATTTTTTATGGAATAATTTGCCATTTACTTAAAATCATGGAATTAAAGTCCTTTTTTAAATTTATGCGATAAAATCATGAGAGTTTTTTCAGGTATACAACCATCAGGTAATCTACATCTAGGTAATTACCTAGGCGCAATTGTAAATTTTGTTGAATTACAAAATAAAAATCAATGTATTTATTGTGTTGTTGACTTACATTCGATTACTGTATGGCAGGATCCTGAGAAGTTAAATAGAAATATCCGTGAAATAACAGCGGGTTTCATAGCCTCAGGTCTTGATCCCAAGAAAAGTATTATCTTTAACCAAAGCAGTGTTCAAGAACACGCTGAGCTGTCTTGGCTTTTAAACTGCGTTGCCAGAGTGGGCTGGTTGAACAGGATGACACAATTTAAGGAAAAAGCTGGGAAAAATAAGGAAAAAATGTCTGTAGGGCTTTACACTTACCCAATATTAATGGCAGCTGATATACTTGCATATAAAGCCACACATGTGCCTGTTGGGGAAGATCAAAAGCAACATATTGAGTTATCACGTGATATTGCACAAAAATTTAATATTGATTTCCGCGATAGAATCCTCAAAATTACTAATAAAGAAGAATTTTTTATATTGCCAGAACCTCAAATCACCGGTCCAGTTACTAGAGTAATGTCATTAAGAGATGGTAAGAAAAAAATGTCTAGTTCAGAGTTATCTGACATGACAAGGATTAATTTACTAGACACTGCAGATCAAATTTCCAGTAAAATAAAGAAAGCCAAAACAGATTCTGCTTCAATCCCCGACAAAATGTCTGAAATCGAGGAACGTTATGAATTAATGAATTTAGTATCCATATACTCAGGAATAAGCGGTAGGAGCAAGGAAGATGTGCTATATGATTTTTCTGGGAAGCAATTTACTCATCTAAAGGATAGCCTTACTGAGCTATTAGTTCAAAAGATTTGTCCAATTGGCAATGAGATGAAAAAAATAATTAACGAAAAAGAATACATAGGAAGCATACTCATTGATGGAGCTGAAAAGGCAAGAGCAATCGCGCAGCCGGTTTTAGAAGAAACAAAAAAAATAATAGGTTTGGCGTAAATTTATGCGATAATAAAGGCGTTGAGCATATATATTTATTACCAGAGATGAAGAAAAAAATAAGAAAATTCTTAGTTGTTGTTGACGATACCTCCGAGTGTCACAGAGCAATCAGTTATGCTTCTAGAAGGGCTGTGCAGACAAATGGGAAGATAACCTTGCTGAGGGTCGTGAATACATCTGACTTCAAAAATGTTTATGGAGTTGAAGGTATCATGAAGCAAGAGGCTGAAGAGAATGCGAGAGAAATACTAAAAAAATACTCAGAGGATGTAAATACAGACACTGGTTTGGTTCCAGAACTAGTTGTGAGGTTCGGAGAGCCTACTATAGAAATTATTGATTTTATAAACGAGGATGGTTCCATTTCACTTCTAGTTTTGGCAGCTGCTACAGATAGTATAAACCCTGGACCACTTGTAACACAATTTATAGGATCAAAAGCATCAGTCTTTCCTGTGCCAATCACAATTATACCGGGGCAAATCAGCAAAGATGCTATTATGGAATTAACCGCAAATTAAGGACGGAACCATCTGCTCAAATATAAAGCTTGAATTGTAAATATTTAGTATTTAAATTATAGTTATAAGGATTAAAATTATGTTTATTGAGACTGTATCAACTCCAAACCCAAATACTCTAAAATTCATACCCGGCTGTGAAGTCTTACCTGGTTCAACTAAGGAGTATAAGAACGCAATTGAAGCCGAGGAATCTCCACTCGCAGCGAAAATATTTTTAATCGAAGGGGTATCTGGTGTGTTTTTCTCGGATGACTTCATAACAGTAACCAAAACTATGTATGAATGGCCACAACTGAAGCCGATTATACTCGGTGAAATTATGGACCACTTCCTATCAAATAAACCTTTAATAGTAGGAAGCAACCACAAAGAACAAGAGGAATTTTTTGATCCCAAAGATAGGGATACAGTTGACAAAATAAAAGACCTTATACAAACCAGAGTACGCCCAGCAGTGGCACACGATGGTGGTGATATTACTTTCCAAGGATTTAAATCAGGGACCGTTTACCTAAACCTTCAAGGTGCGTGCTCGGGTTGCCCAAGTTCAACTATGACTCTGAAAAATGGTATTGAGAACTTACTTAAACATTACATCCCCGAAGTAATGGAAGTTGAAGCTATATAATTTGCTATGGTTACGTTGCTAATTGACGTTGTTTCAAACAACTCAATAATTGCCCTAATACCCCAGAAGAAACCAAAAAAAATTGAAAAAATGTCTCTCGAGTTTAGCCGGTCACATAGTGAAAATATAGTTCCAGCTCTAGAGACACTTATTGAAAATAGCATTTTTAGTTATACAGACATTAAAAAAGTAGTTTGTGTGACTGGACCTGGAAATTACACCAACATACGAACGGGCCTTGCAGTTGCAAAAAGTATTTCTTTGGTGAATCAAATCCATGCATATGGCCTTACACAACATGACCTAATTATGCAAACCTATGAATATTCAACAAATTCTTGTGACTTGATAGTAATTACACCTTCGATAAATAACAATTTTTACTACCAAGAATTTAATGGAAATATTCCCAAACAGTCCGAACCAATCATGCTTAGTGCGAATGCGGTTCTAAATAATATTGATCTCAACAAGTCCAATATAGTTGAAACTGGAAAAGAATTTCAAAACTATCTTATTAAGAAAAATATTAATGTTAATAATCTAAGAAGTAATTACATTATCCAAGACAATAATTTAGTTAAAATTACTGAGTTAAAGTCAATTGTACCAAATAATGTTGACGCGAAATATATCAAAACCCCAAATTTTGTAAAATATACGAAGAAAGATATTTATGAATAATTTAAGTACGGATTTTAAGTGTGCTAATTATGGTGATGTTGAAAATATTATGGGAGTAATGAAATACGGATATCACAAATGTTGGGATAAAAAATTTTTTTCAAACCTCATAGAAAATAAAAATTCATTTCTATATATACAAAAAAACAAGGAAGATGTTGTAGGTTTTATCGCAGGCACCATATCTGAGAAAGACTGCGACATCATCATGATGGTTATTGATATCAAGAGTCGGAGAAATGGTTTTGGATCATTATTACTAAAAAATATACTACATGTTTTAAGAGATATGGGTATTACAAATATTTACTTGGAAGTTGCTGTGAATAACAGTCCTGCGGTCAATCTCTATGAAAAATGTGGCTTTGAAAAAATTAATATTAGAAAGTCATACTACAAACATGACGATAAAATGATTGATGCAGCATTATATCAAATGGTCAATATTTGAAATTGATGTTATATTAAGGGAATAACTTATGCTCTAGTAACCAGAATAAGATGGTAGAAAATAGTATAGAACAAAAATGTATTCAAAAAGGCCTGAGAATGACTGAGCAGCGAAAGGTTATTGCTCGAGTGCTCTCATCATCTAACGACCACCCTGATGCAGAGGAGTTATACAGAAGAACAACCGAGATAAATGATAGTATTTCACTTGCTACAATATATCGAACACTAAAACTATTTAACGATAATGGCATATTAGAAAAACATGAGTTTAGAGATGGAAAATTTCGTTATGAGACGGTCATCAAAGATCATCATGATCATTTGATTGATATTGACACAGGAAAAGTGATTGAATTTCAGGACGAGGAAATTGAAAAACTCCAAGAGAAAATTGCGAATAAATTGGGCTATACAATTATAGATCACCGCCTTGAAATCTATGCAGTAAAAAAAATAAGAAATAAGAAGTAATTAACTATGTCATTGCTTAAAAGTTATTTGATTATTTTTTTTATCATTGTCATAACCACTTTACTACTCCCAATTCAAGCACTACTACATATATTTAAAAAGCGTCTCTCAGATATAATCCCAATGATTTACCACAAGATCATTCTGAGGCTTCTCTCAATAAAAATTATTGTGAAAGGGAGTGTGGGTGAGAATGGATCACTTGTCGTCTCAAATCATGCTTCATGGATAGATATATTAATTTTAAGTTCAATCATAAAAACTTCCTTTGTGTCTAAGAGTGAGGTATCAAATTGGCCACTAATAAGTTGGTTAGCAAAACTTCAAAAAACAATATTCATAAATAGGAAGAATCATAAGCAACTTGCAAAAATTGCAGATGAAATACAGCATAGAATCACAAAAAAACAAAATGTTGTCTTGTTCCCGGAAGGAACATCAAGTGACGGAAATAAAGTTCTTCCATTTAAATCATCTATCTTTACTCTTTGTAAGTCCGAGGTAAGAGATCTAAATATTCAACCTGTATCTATCGCTTACACGAAATACAACGGATTGAATATGAGCCGGATTGAACGCATGCTTATCGCCTGGTACGGAGACATGGATCTACTAAGCCACATATATAAATTAATCGGCTCAGGATCATTTGAGGTAGAAGTAACATTTCATAATAAAATTGACATATCTGAAAAAAAATCTAGAAAGGAAATTGCTCTTGAATGTGAGTCTGTTGTGAGAGAGGGATTTCTAAAATCTCTAAACAGAGGAATTTAATAAGTATGAAAAAGGTATACATTAAAACATACGGTTGCCAAATGAATGTTTATGACTCTGAGAGAATAGTGGAGTCATTGGATAAAGACGGTTTCACAGAAACAAAAACCTCTGATGATAGTGACCTTGTAATATTCAATACTTGCCACATCAGAGAAAAAGCAGCAGAAAAATTATACTCTGACATTGGTAGGCTGAGAAAGCAAAGTAATACAAAAAAAATCATAGTTGCTGGGTGTGTAGCTCAAGCAGAAGATAGTGAGATTATACGTAGAATGCCAGACGTTGACATGGTCATCGGTCCACAAGCTTATCATAGGCTTCCTGAATTAGTGTCTAAGTTGGATAAAAAAAAGAAAATTATAGAAACAGACTTTCCAGCTGAGAGCAAATTTAATTCACTTACCAAGAGAAGAAGGATTGATAAGAAGCCCACTGCCTTTTTAACAATACAAGAAGGTTGTGATAAATTTTGTACATTTTGCGTTGTGCCATACACAAGAGGTGCAGAATATTCCAGAACTACCGCCGAATTAATAGAGGAGGCAAAGTCGCTTGTTGATCAAGGTGTTGTTGAATTAACATTACTAGGCCAGAATGTAAATGCTTACCATGGAGAGAGCTTGGAGAGCGGTACCTCAGACTTGGCTAATTTAATTTATGAATTATCTAAAATATCCGGAATAAAAAGATTAAGATATACGACAAATCATCCAAATGATGTTAATGATGAATTGATTTATGCACATCGAGATATTGAGAAGTTAATGCCCTATATGCATCTTCCAATACAATCGGGCTCGAATAAAATATTAAAGTCAATGAATAGGAAGCATACTGTCGAAAAATATATAGAAATAATAGATAAAATTCGGGCTGCAAAAAAAGGGATAGCAATTTCCTCAGATTTTATTGTGGGCTTTCCGGGTGAAACTGATAGTGATTTTGAGGATACTATGAAACTAGTGAAAGAAATTGAATTTGCACAGGCCTTCTCATTTAATTATTCACCACGGCCTGGAACCCCATCTGCTAATTTCGAAGCACAGATCCCCCAGGATTTAAAGTCTGAAAGACTTCATCAACTTCAGAATCTGCTAAAAGAACAACAATTCGAATTTAATAATCAGTTTATTGGAAAAATTGTAAGAATATTAATTGAAAAAGCTGGCAAAGAGGAATGCCATTTAGTTGGTAGAACTCCTCACTTGCAGTCAGTTTTTTTTGAAGATATTAAAAAATTATCAAAAATAGGAGAATTTGTTGATGTTAAAATAAATTCTGTAAAGGCTAATAATCTAAATGGTGAGTTCATTGAAAACAGTTAAAAGTAAACAGAACCTCACCGTGAACCAAGTATCAGACTCTTGCATGAACATTGTTGTTAATGACTCAAGCAAACTGGTAAATATTTTTGGTAAAAATGACGAAAATCTGAGATTAATTGAAGAGGAAGTATCAGTTGAGATTATACCTCACGGAAATACAATCCAAATTTCAGGCGATAATTTAAATGTAAATATAGCAAAGAGTATTATTTTTGATATGGTCGAAAGAGATAATTTAGGTGTTAATAATAACATCGATGAGGTTTCAGGTTCAATTAGGGTACAAAATACTAAATCGGATCAGAAGGAGTCAAAAAAAAATATAATAAAAACCAAAATAAAAACAATACTCCCAAGATCATTAAATCAGGACGAATATATAAATTCTATATATAACAATCCTCTAACATTTGGTATTGGTCCAGCTGGAACAGGGAAAACTTACCTTGCTGTTGCGGCAGCTGCATTTTTTTTAGAGGCCCGATTGGTGGATAGAATTATACTATCAAGACCAGCTGTTGAAGCTGGTGAAAAACTCGGTTTTTTACCTGGGGACTTGAAAGAAAAAATCGATCCATACTTACGTCCACTATATGACGCTCTCTATGACTGCCTTCCTTCCAATAAGGTTCAAAAAGGTCTAGACAATAACACAATTGAAATTGCTCCCCTAGCATTCATGCGGGGCAGGACTCTCGAAAATGCGTTTATAATTTTAGATGAGGCACAAAATTGTAATTCAATCCAAATGAAAATGTTTCTTACAAGACTTGGTATCAATAGTAAAATGGTAATTACTGGAGACCCAACGCAGATTGATTTACCAAATAACGTAAAGTCAGGACTTCTGGAAGCTGTCCAAGTTACAAAAAATATGAGCCAGACAAAACAAATTAAATTCAATTCAGATGATGTTGTTAGACACTCACTAGTAAAAAAAATAATTAATGCGTATGAAAAAATACTCAAAAAGTGAGCTAGTTCCTGATATTATTATTGATTTTGATGAGTGGGATAAACATTCTGAAATATACTCAATTATTGAGAGAGCTACGGAAGAAACATTAAATTTTTTTAGCATTAATCAATATGACGAATTGAGC
>CEUJ01032080.1_pt1 | contig 12995 bp, 11 predicted proteins | sample 361531 | NCBI WGS metagenome assembly CEUJ01 (sample SAMEA2622842, study PRJEB7988) | marine metagenome | biome: marine biome (ENVO:00000447); feature: marine epipelagic mixed layer (ENVO:xxxxxxxxx); material: "saline water (ENVO:00002010), including plankton (ENVO:xxxxxxxx)" | depth 140 m | reverse complement strand
AGCAACTCAATGCCTCACGTACTCCAGTATCGAAATTGCTTGTGGAAATCATGGTTGATGATGGAATGGGCAGCGGCCCCTCAATCATTGAATGGTCGAACGATAATCTAACTTGGAATACATTCCGTGAAGATGGTTTGATTCTATGGGCAGATTGGAACAATACAGAACTGTACGTGCGGGTGACTGACGGTGCAAATCTGAATGCGATATCATTGCTCAAAATCGAAACCCCTCCATTGGATGCATCCGATGATGAATTGGTATCAGACAAGGAAAATTCTGCGGCTGGAGGAGGAGGCGCAGTTAGTGCATTGCTGGCGTTGACTGTTGCTCTTGCTATCGTCGTCCTATCGATATTTACCGTCATGCTTGCGATTCGGTTGCGTGCTCAAACCCAAGAAGAGGAAGAGGCTGAAGAAAATCCGGAGGAATCTGCGACATCGGAACCGCCCGAAGAGACGACAATTCAATCTGATTCGTTCCATGTACCGGACTACAGTCACCTTGCCGGCGGAGGAGTGTATGACCAGTCCACCGGTCACATGGCTTACATTGACCCCGAAGGACGTTGGTGGTGGCAACAAGAAGATGGTTCGTTCTTCCATGACCCATCATTCAATGCCAACGATGCCACGCAGGATGACCTTCTTTGACCGCTACAAACAGCCCATCACCTTGGGCACAAAGTTCACCATTGGCAGTTAATTTCATACTGATTTCAGCGCGGTCACCATCCAATGATTCGACTTGACTGGTAATTTCTAGAGGGACTCCATGTGGAGTTGGTCTTCTCAACTTGACCGAGTATCTTGCAGTCACGGTGCAAGGGGGCTCGGTTTCATTCCGAGACTCCATGATGGCAATCGCAGCGGTCCAATTCCCATGACAGTCCAACAAGGTTCCAATGATGCCTCCGTTGATCATTCCTGGGAATGCCTGATGCGCATCCTCGGTTTCAAAAGTCATCTTAAGCCCATTTTCAATCGGATATGATTTGATTTGCAAACCTTCTGAATTGGCAGGTCCGCATCCAAAACAAATGCTGTTGGGCGCATGTTTCATCTGCACACATTCATCTTCCATGAGGCTCGCTGGGAATCGACCGTCTTTGAGGATTGACCGTTGAATTCACTCCTCCGGAGTCCATCTGACGGTTTCATTCAAAGAGGAGGGGATTATCGAAATTCTACCCGTCGAACGGGGAGGGATGATTCGGTGCCTGAAAACGGCAAGAGGACTCAGAAAACTGGAAAACCTAAGCGTAAAAAAACGCTCAAGGTTAGCAACCAGATTCCTCCCAAAAGGCGCCGTGAAATCAAGAAGGCCTTGGATGCACATGAGCCTGCACGACCCGATTGGGATCGTTTGGCAGGGGCTAAGCAGCACCGTTTTTTTGGTAAGCGAATCAAACCGGGGACCATACGTCAAGTTGAATTGCCCCTTCTCGATGTCAAACTAGGGGATTCATGGCCCACTCCTGTGACCATCATTCATGGGAGTCGTCCCGGGCCTACCATTACAATCACCGGTGGTGTTCATGGTGACGAAATGGTGGGCCAAGTTGCAACGAGTCTTCTTTCTCAAAACGTGTTTACTGACCCGGGACGACCACTCGACCCCGAGATGATGGCTGGAACCATTCGTTTGGCTCCGGTGCTGAATCCACCTGGTTTAACCCGACAACTTCGATACTTCCCCGATGGTCGTGACCTCAACCGAGAGTTCCCCGGTTCGGAGACCGGTTCGACCACCGGTCGTGTGGCAAATCGCGTCCTAAATGAACTGATTACGGGTTCCGACTATCTTTTGGATTTACACACCGCAGCACGAGGTCGCGACAACCTGCCTCAGGTCCGTGCAGATCTTGCACATCCACCCAGTAACCGAATTGCTCGAGCATTTGGCATTGAAGTCATCTTGGACTCCAAGGGACCGAAGGGCTCGATGCGGCGCTCCGCAGTCGATCTCGACATTGGTTCTCTGACCTATGAGGGCGGAGGTGCCAATCTTGCCGACCACGAAGCCGTACAAATTGCCATCCATGGAATCTTGAATGTCCTTCGTGGTTTACATGTTATTCCTGGAAATCCAGCACGTCCAAAGTTCCGATTACTTGCCAGTGGTTCCACGTGGGTTCGTGCCGATGAAGGAGGTCTACTCGATTTGTTCGTCAGTCGTGGTTCCTTCGTCCAGGAGGGTGAAGTAATCGGTCGAATCGTAGACCCTCAGCGTCCTTCTGATAGCGCCGATGTTTTGGCTCCAGCTCGGGGAATCTTCATCTGTACAGCAAACAATCCCATCGTCACCCCCGGTACACCTGTCGGCCATCTACTTCCTGTCACACGCGGCATCAATTTGATTCGCAAGGGCTTGGATAAGAAAACGAACAAATTGATTGTATCCGGATCCAAGGGAGAACCCATTTGGCGCGAGGACTTTGAGGTTGAGGAAATCATGATCGAAGGTGAATGGTCGGGAGGAGGCGTCGATGCAGAATGGCAGCGAGACTGGCCTACAGCATCCGAGCAGGAACACGTTGAAGCATCCGAAGAAGAAGATGCGGACTGATCTGGTGGTGATTTCGTGGAAGACAATTCGAAGTGGTGGAGATTGCATCACCTTCCCTTTGTCCTGTTTCTGATTACCATGATTGCAGTCGTATTGGGTGGAAGCATCCGCATTTATGACGCCGGAGAATCCTGTCCGGACTGGCCACAATGCTTCGGTACATGGGGGTTTGATGTTTCCGAATCTGAGCAAGAAGCCTGGTGGGAAGAAAATCCTGATGAAATCGATTCACGGGGTGCTGAATATCGCTATACTGTTTGGGAAATATTTCTGGAATGGTTCCATCGATTTGTGACTGGTATCATCTTGGGGCCGCTGTGCATCTTGCAGTGCTATTTGGCCTTCAAACGTAGACGTGAAATGCCTGCAGTATCCAAGGCTGCAAACTTGGCTCTCGTATTGGTCATCATCCAAGGTACGATTGGGATGATTACAGTGATGTATGACAATGTTCCTTGGTCCGTAGCTGTCCATTTGGCGGGTTCAATGTTCTTGGCCATCTCACTCTTGTGGGCGTGGGTTCAATGGATGGATGCCGATGATGCTTTACCTGAATGGATGCAACTGGATCCCAACCACAGTGCTCAAATTTTACCCCGTATGTATGATTTGAGTTTGTCGACATTGGCCGTTCTCATCTTTGGTGCATTTGTCTCAACCACCTCTGGACAAAATCTTGCTTGTAACGTCGGATCGTATGAGGCTTGGCCCCTATGCAATGGGAGTTTGATTGTCACGAATGCCGCAAATCTTGCTTACGGGCACAGAGTCTTCGTTGTCATTGTCGGTGCTTGGTTGCTGTGGAATATACGTCGAATGGAATTAGGTACCATTCGTAAGGTTCTACACGGGGGTTTTGGATTCTACATATTGAACATCCTAATCGGCGCAGCATACGTCCTCACCTTCGATGATTATGAGCGTCTTTTGTCATTGATGCATCTGATGTTTGCGAGCTTTGCCTTCCTGTGTATCGGTTTCGCATGTGTATTGACTCGAAACGCTGTTTCCAGTACCAATACGGTCGAGGAGGAGTGAAATAAGCCCCTACGGGGCTCCCGATGGACTTATGACACCCGGGCAGGTCGCGGAGTCGCAGCGAACTGCTGATGGTGAATCACATGGTTGAACCCGCCCGTCCACACACACGCTTTGAAAAGGCCCGAATCATTGGCGCGAGAGCGCTCCAAATCAGTATGGGTGCACCACTTTATGTCAGCGAGCAGAAATTGAGAGAAGAGTTCCGCGAAGAATTGGTTTCTTTGTACGGTGTCGACGAAGCCAACGTGCGATTCGTCCTTGATCCACTCAAGATTGCACTCCTCGAATATGAGCGACAGTTGATTCCTATCGATGTAGATCCACACGAGGATTAATCGCAAATGACGACGCCCTGTAAGGGCGTCATTGATAGATTGGATGCATCCGCCTAGTTTCATGGGCGAATCTGAAGTGGCCGCCAAAGCCACGCTCTCCGATTGGTTTCACCTGATGAAGCCAGGAGTCCTTTCTCTCTTACAGGTCACCGCAATGTGCACCATTCTTGTTCATGATTTGATTCAATGGAATATTGCTGGACGCGTTGACTTTGATTATGGTCAAACTCTTGAAACCATGGCCATAGTCTTCGTAGGTGGATACCTAACCGCAGGAGGGGCACACACGTTCAACAACGTGATTGATCGAGACATTGATCCGACCATGCCGCGTACCGCCGATCGAGCCATTGCTAGAGGTGCAATCGCACCATCAGCTGGCTTGTTGTGGGCACTAACTTTGTCGATTTCAGGAACTGTTTGGTTGATTCATTTCGCGAACGAAGTCGCTGCATTTTGGGCTGTATTCAGCATCCTGTTTTACGTGTTCATTTACACACTTTGGCTAAAGCGAACCAGTGTACAAAACATTGTCATCGGAGGAGCAGCTGGAGCCACGCCACCCTTGGTTGGTTGGGCGGCAGCCATGGGTGATGCCGTTTCAATCGTCAATCCATTCGACTTGGGCAGTCCCTTACCATGGCTGATGTTCTCACTGATTTTCTTATGGACGCCTCCACATTTCTGGGCCCTTGCCCTCTACCGCAGCGACCAATACAAGGCTGCAGGAATTCCAATGATGCCTTGGGTAAATGGTCCTCGCAGAACACTTACTGAGATGCGAGTCTATGCGCTGATTTTGATTGGTATCGCAGCGATGCCATGGTTGAATCCCGCAGAAGTCGGTGAATTGTCTGCATATCTGTATACACTAATCGTATTGCTGTTAGGAATTTGGTACAACCAATCGGTTATTTCGATAGACATTAACGAACCCCGCGATGAAAAAGGTAGAATCCCTTCGGCAGCTCGGTCGTTTTACATTTCAATGTCCTATTTGGCATTGATTTTCATTTCGCTCGTCAGTGTTTTGTTCAGTCCAGAATTGACCATCATGTTCCTTGTCCTGGCGATGATCAACATACTGTCCAAAATGACTCGAAGGAAATCAAGTTCCGAGCCATCGCCAGCGTCGGATTGATACACCCCACCACCCCTTCGGGTGGTGCCCGTCGTGTGGAGGTGGGGAGAAATACAAGAAAGCGACCTGATTTTTGACTGGAACACCGTCGATTATGAATTCAAGCGAAATCCCTCAAATCATCCGCATGAAATCTGGTTTGATGATGAAACCCTACGCGATGGTTTGCAAAGCCCTAGCGCTCGAAATCCGACCATTGAAGAGAAAATTGAGTTGTTGACTTACATGGAGCGTTTGGGCGTCCAAAAGGTCGACTTAGGTTTACCAGGGGCTGGGCCATTTCACGTCAATCACATCGACGCAATGCTGTCGCACATTTCGGACAATGATTACCAGATCCGGCCTGGATGTGCGGTTCGTACCGTGGTCTCAGACATTGACCCCCTCGTTGATTTACAAGCCAAGCATGAGATGAAAATTCAAGCCAGTGCATTCTTGGGCACCAGTCCAATTCGGCAGTTTGCGGAGAATTGGACCATGGAACGAATCCTCAGCACGGCGGAGAAAGCAGTAACCTTCGCCGTCGATAACGACATTCCAGTCATGTTCGTCACAGAGGACACAACTCGATCCAAGCCGGAAGAAATCAAGGAAGTGTACACCCGTGCCATTGAATTGGGTGCCGATCGAATTTGTGTGTGCGACACCTGTGGTCACGTTACACCCAATGGTGTGACTCAACTGCTGAAATTTATCCAAGAAGAGGTCATTCCAGACGCCGGTGTGAAGCGAAGAGACATCGAAGTGAACTGGCATGGTCATCAAGATCGTGGCCTCGGAGTAGCCAACAATCTGGCCGCAGCAGAAGCTGGAGCCGACGTCATTCATGGAACGGCTTTGGGTGTAGGAGAAAGGGCTGGAAATGCTCCCTTGGATCAAACCTTGGTCAATCTCAGTTTGATGGGCGTCATCAACAACGATTTGACCCTTCTCAACGAATACATGCAAAAAGCTCATGATTACGTTGAGGTGGCCCTTCCACGCAACTATCCAGTCTTCGGAGAAGATGCCTTTGAAACCGGAACCGGTGTCCATGCAAGTGCAGTTATCAAAGCGATGAAGAAGGGTGACCATTGGCTGGCAGATCGTGTTTATTCAGGTGTTCCTGCACAGGATTATGGATTGCAACAAATCATTCGGATCGGTCACATGAGCGGTCGTTCAAACATCATTTGGTGGTTAGAGCAACACGGTCACGAAGCGAGTGACGAATTGGTTGCACATCTGTTTGAGGTGGCCAAGAGTCAACGGAGATTGATGCCTGATTCAGAGGTTGAAGCCGCCGTTCAAGCCTTCCTGAGCAATTGAACGCCCCATACACAGTTTCAATAACCAAATCATGGCCTTTAGGGCCATGAAGTGGTTCGGCATCTCTTTGCTGTTGGTCATTTCATCGCTATCTCCGTTGGTTTCTGCAACGGAAACATACCCAGAAACAGACTATGTTTCAGAGTACTCCAAGGCCGTTCAATCCGCATTTGAGCGATGTACAGAATGGCCCGCTCACGATGGAACTTGGTTGGTGGTCTCTGGAAATCCCATGGGGGCTGAGGCTCCATTCCTGTCATACGCTTGGTTGGTTGAAGCAGATGCCAAAGAGATTCAGCATTGGCTTGAAATTCATCGAATTGAAGTTGCTTGCCCCCAAATCGATCGACAACATGAACCTAGATGGACACCGAACGATCCAAAGTTTGGCGACCAATGGCATTTGGAAAATACAGGCCAAACCAGTGGAGGAGTTTCTGGTGAAGATGCCAATCTTACTGGTGCATGGCAATCATACCAAGGTACGGGAGTCACCATTGGGATTGTTGACGATGGAGTGGATACAGACCATCCTGACCTCAGTACCAATTACGACTCAAGCAATGATTACGATTATTGTGGTAATGACGGTAATCCAAATCCCTCCAGCTGGGATGCTCATGGAACTGCTGCCGCAGGCGTTGCTGCGGCAACAGGCAACAACAGCGTCGGTGTATCGGGCGCAGCTCCCGACGCCAACTTGCTGGGTTTGCTTCTCATCGCTTGCAGTACACCGGATTCAAAAGAGGCGGATGCACTCTCCCATGAAAATCAGGTTGTCGATATCTACAGCAATTCATGGGGACCCAGTGATGACGGTAGTACCCTAGAGGCGCCTGGTCCACTGATGATTGCCGCTTTCGAAGATGATGTTGCCAATGGACGCGGTGGTCTTGGTAACATCATCACGTGGGCTGCTGGAAATGGATTGGATTCGGATGATGATTCGAATAAAGACGGATATGCCAACGCTCGTCAAACCATTGCGGTCACCGCCATTACACACCAAGGTGAGCAATCATGGTATGCTGAACCCGGTGCAAACATTCTCGTTGCCGCTCACAGCGATGGCAGTGGCGAAGGTATCACGACAACGGACATCGAAGGATCCTCTGGTTACACCAACAATGACTACACGGACAACTACGGGGGAACATCATCTGCCACACCTTTGGCCAGTGGCGTTATCGCCTTGATTTTGGAGGCCAATGCAAACTTGACTTGGCGGGATGTTCAGCATATTCTGGTCCACAGTGCACGCGTCAACGATGCCAATGACAACTCATGGGGCCTGAATGGTGCCGGGCATGATGTCTCACACAAGTACGGGTTCGGAGCGGTGGATGCCGGTCGAGCGGTGGCTTTGGCAGAGAACTGGACCAGCGTTGATCCTGCAATGAACATTACCAGTGGAACACGCACGGTGAACTCTGCAATACCCGATAACTCAGCTCCAGGAATTAACGATACGGTGACCATCAATGATGGACTGCGCATAGAACATGTCGAAGTCTATGTCGATATAGATCACACCTATCGAGGCGATCTAATCATCACTCTCACATCGCCTTCCGGAACTGAAAGTACGCTTGCGCAGAAGCAAAGCGACTCAAACAATAATTATCGAAATTGGATGTTTTCCACCGTACACAATTGGGATGAAATGTCAAATGGCAATTGGACCTTGAATGTGGAAGATGATGGCAATGGGGATACGGGCACTTGGAATGATTGGGAACTAGTCATCCATGGTGTCCCCACAATCCTAGATTCCGATGGCGATGGTCTGACCAATGAGAATGAAACCGATGTTCACGGTACCGACCCATACGATATCGACACCGATGATGATGACTTGACCGACTATGAAGAAGTCATGGTCACCAATACCGACCCCTTGGATTCAGATAGCGATAACGATACATTACTCGATGGTCAAGAGGTCAGCCTCTACGGGACCAACCCCCTCTCCAATGATACCGACGGAGATGGTTTGACCGATGCTCAAGAGATTCTATTCTTTGGCAGCGACCCATTGGTTTTCGACCCCGATGCAGATACCGATTCATGGTATTGGTTCCAAGATTGCAATGATAGCAATGCCCAGATTCATCCTGGAATGTTTGAGATACTCAATGGCATCGATGACAATTGCAATGATTTGTGGGATGAAGGATTCAACGTCACAGATTCGGACAATGACAACTTGTCAGATTTCTCCGAATATCACGATTACGGGACCAATTGGAGCCTTGCCGATACCGATGGTGACAACCTAACGGACGGAGATGAGATTCTCATTTACAGCACAAATCCACTCATTCCAGACGTAGATGCGGACGAAGACGGTTGGTACTGGTTCCAAGATTGTAACGATACCAACGCTTGGATTCACCCATCGATGCCTGAAAGTTTGGATGGCATTGACAATGATTGTGATCAGTCCATTGACGAAGATTTTGAGGGATTGGATACTGATCAGGACAATCTACTCGATCTCAACGAATTCAACATCTGGCAGACAGATCCTTTCGACAATGACACCGATGACGATGGACTTGATGATGGCTATGAAATCAATGTAACATTGACCAACCCATTGATTCCTGACCTTGACGAAGACGAGGATGGATTCCGATGGTTTGAGGACTGTGATGATAATGATTCCACTGTACACCCTGATGCTGCAGAAATTTGGGACGGATACGACCAAAATTGCAACAACCTGATTGATGAATTGGTCAATCGTGCTGGACAAATTTCTGTGATTCCTACCGAGATTGAAATCAAACTGAATGCCACCTCTGAATCATTGTACTTGCAATCCTTTGTTAACATCTCAGAAGATGCGAATTTGGAAATCGATACAACATGGAAACTGGCATTGAATGAAAATTGGACTGTGGTGGTGTCCTCTGATTCCTGGTTAACTCTAGGTCCCTTTGAATGCGAAGGACCCCTAATGGGCTATCTTGCAGAAATTTGCATACACAACGGAAGCACCCCCGTGTATGAAGTCACAGTGTTCATTTCAGATGGTTATGAAATCATCACACACACATGGTCGGTACAGTACACAGTGTGGCATCCTCCTGAACCTGAACCCGAACCTGAGCCCCAACCCAGGCCCACTCCAGCACCAGAACCGGAACCCGAGGATAACGAAGAGCAAGGGAACAGTAGCACCAGCGGTAATTCTGCCATGGGCATGGATACTCGAGTCATTATTGGGTTGACAGCTATCGTCATTGTTCTCGCGATTATTGTACTCATCACCGGTCGCAAACAGGCCCCTCCACCTCCCATGCGACCCCCACCCACCGGTATTCCACAAATGGTGGGTCAGAATTTCCGTCGCTGAATCAGGCTTCTACGAGCATGGCTACAGCATTGCCTCCACCGAGGCACAAGGTCACGATTCCCTTGCCGCCCCCCGAGCGCCGTAGGGCATTGATTAGCGTCATCAGACACCGGGCTCCAGTGGCTCCAAGAGGGTGACCAATGGCCACCGCTCCACCGTGTGGGTTGAATTTTTCATCAGAAATTTCGCAGGCCTTGGCCACGGCACATGAAGCGGCAGCGAAAGCCTCGTTGTGTTCGACATAGGTCAAATCATCCATGGTAAGTTGGTTGCGCTCCAGCAAGCACTCAATGGCTGGGATGGGTGCCGCCATCACTCGTGCAGGTTCAACACCAGATGTGCAGTAATCCAGTACGGTGCCCAAGACTGGCCATCCTTGTTCTTCCGCAATTTGGCGTCTGGCAACCAAGACGGCTGCGGCTCCATCAGACAGTTGTGAAGCATTGCCTGCAGTAATCTTGCCTCCTTCTTTGAATACCGCTCGCATTTCACTCAAATCACCCCCGGGCCGAATGCCCTCATCGCGATCCAATCCGGGTGTCTCTACGACTTCAAAATCCATCCAACCTTGATCCCATGCGGCTTGAGCCAAGTCATGGGACCGAGAAGAGAATGCATCTGCAGTTTCTCGACCAATGTCAAATTCCTCAGAGACCGTCTCTCCGGTATTCCCCATGTGTTCATTGTTGTAAACGTCCCACAACCCATCGTGAATCATGGTGGGTTGCAATTCACCATACTCCGTCTTGGAAATTTTTTTGCCAAAATAGGGCGCATTCGTCATCGATTCCATGCCTCCAGCGACGATGACATTGTATTCCCCCGCACGAATGCTGTTGGCGGCCAACATTACCGCTTTTAGAGAAGAACCGCAGACCTTGTTGACTGTAGTCGCCGGAGTGCTGTGAGGCATTCCTGCACCGAGAGCAACTTGGCGAGCGGGGGCTTGTCCTGCCCCAGCTTGGAGGACTTGACCAAACAAGACCTCGTCAATGATTCCACTCGCTGGATCGATTCCGACTCTGTCTAGCAACCCCTTGACGGCATGAACGCCGAGTTCGACAGCGGAGCGGTCCGCAAGTGCACCTCTGTACCGACCCACGGGTGTTCGCGCCACAGCACAAATCACAACATTGGACATCATCAACACCTTCGCTTACTGTGACTCGTCTCCAGCGAACCCATAGATTTCGCCATTGAGCAATGTGGGTCGCAATTCTGGTTTCAACAGAATCGTACGGACTCCCCATAGATCTCCAAAGATGCGGTACTTTGTGGTGGCATCCAGATAGTCGACACCGGATGAACCACCGGTGCCTACGCGACGACCAATGATTCGTTCCACCATTCGTGCGTGATGTGTTCGGAACAGTACCATGCTTTCTTCTAATTCGACTACGGCATCAATCAAGACACGAGGCCAAGCGAGAAGGGGAAGTTCTCGATAAGATTCGATGAATAGAAGTCCTGCCCGAGCACGATTGACCACACCATCGGGTTTGAGGAAATCATTAGCTCCTTGATTGGCTGCGGCAAATCGTGCCTTGACTGCCTCAATATTTTCCACCCCTTGGGCTTCCATTCGAGAACATGTTTCGACACCAATATTGGCATATGCTGCAAGGTGGGCGCTAACATAGGCTTCCACCGCTGCTGTATCTCCATCTGAACCATAGAAAGAGCCCATAATCGGTGTCCGCTCCAACCATGCCGTGAGTGCAGAAACGAGTGTGGTCTCTTCTAGTGCGGCTTCCAATCGAACCAAGGCGGCAGCATCAGCTTCGCTACGTTTTGCAAGCTTACGGAAGTGACCCAGTGGATCCATCTCTGAGACACGACCGACCGGCTCCAATCCGAGAATGATTTCCATCTCACGCATTTGATACGACTCAAATCCACTGGCAGTTCCCAATCCATCTCGGAATGCAAGGAAGCCTTGTGGTGTCAGCGTTTCCATGACTTTCCATTGGCTGGCCATTAGGCGGAAGATTTCCGTCACGCGCCCGAGGTGTTCGACCGCTTTCGGTACTTGGGATTCTTGAACGTGCTTTGAGTCCAATATGTCTCGAATTTCACGCAATTCGCGAATGACCTGCTTGAACCAAAGTTCAAACGTCTGATGAGTGACAATGAAGTGCATTTCATCATTGCTAACCCCTTCCTCATCTCGCTGCAAAGAGAGCAACTCGTGTAGGCCAAGGTAGCCTCCATAGGTTCGATTGGAACCGTCCCCAGAGCCCGAATATCCTCCGCCCATGTTATTTCGCATCGGCCTGACACTTGAATGTCTTACCCTACTCACAGTTCAGTTTTCTAGTAGGTTGCTGCGTACAGACAGATCCCAATAAGTGAGGGGAAAATTACCAACGGAGGTACAGGTATATGCTCCAAAAAACCCCTAAATTTAGCCCCTAAAATAGTCGACAAAATTACAACAAGTGCAATCACATTCCCGATGAGGATGAAGTCTCCTTCGACTGCACTATTGTCAATCATAAAACTACAGTAAAGATTCAGACCACCAATTCCGGCAAAACCACCTCCGATGAGCATCCGCATCGATGCGGCAGGGCCTCCCTCTACGCCTTCACCCTCTCCGAAAATGCTCTTGTTTAAACCAACAGGATCCCAATTTTTCATGATTCCAACGAGAATCATGACGACTCCGAAGATTTGCATTGCGAGTGTATGTTCCATGATTGGGTTCGTTTCTAGGCAGCACTTGAATGTCTTGCCCCCTCCACCGTTATGTTTCACAGGGGGTTTGACAATCAAACATGTTCATTTGTGAACTCCCATTTGTATTGTTTCACAGCAAAATTCAACTCGTCGTTTTCTCGTTCCCATCCATAGATGGCATTCCTCAGACGGTCTTCCTCGTTCTCCATTTCCAATCTTTCAATCCAAAGCGCCATCAGTTTCATTGCTCGACTTCTGAGTGCGCTCTTTTGTCCGTGCAGTTCATCCTCAAGTGTGGGTATCCATAGTTGAATAAGTTGCATGACCATGTTCTGAATTTCTCTTGCTTGCTTCGTGTTTCTTTTTTCTCTCTTGATGTCCATCTAGCGCTAACGCTCCTTTGACCAATCGGTGCAGATCAGGGGCGTCAGGACATCAGAATCACGAGTTATTGGGTTATTGATTCCCCTATATCAATCATCGCACAGGATGTATCCTCATCCACAGTAAAATGGAATCCCTTTCCGTAACGGATAATTACCTAGCACCGGAGCCGTCC